>ODAI014415702.1_pt1 | contig 73890 bp, 59 predicted proteins | sample 1539321 | NCBI WGS metagenome assembly ODAI01 (sample SAMN02144231, study PRJEB22623) | gut metagenome | biome: sheep rumen | host: Ovis aries | place: New Zealand | reverse complement strand
GTTTGCCACTTGTTCTCCCTGGCAAATGCTATTGGTTGATACGAAAGCAATTCGAGGATGGCCAATTCTCGTTGACTGAAAACCTTTCATGTACCAACAGCACACATAATCAAGGTTGCCAACATTCTTCCATTTTTCACCAAAAATATGAATGACATCCTCCTTTTGTTCGCTATTCATCTGACGAGCACCCACAAATGGAGGATTGCCTATAATATAATCATACATCATGATTAAGCCCTCTTCCCTTGGCTCTTCATCATAAGTAATTTCAAGTACATTAGGACGTATTTCTTTGCGTTCTTTCTCTACTGGTTTATATCCTGGTACAGTTCTACTTGATGGCAAGGAGTTGATTGGCAATGTGGAGGGCAAGCCATTTTTGTATGAAATGAAATTCCAATCCATCCGCAAAGCATTGCCTTCTCGAATATTATGATACGACTTCAACGGCAGGAAGTCTATATCGCGACGGATAATCTTCTCTGTCTCGCGGAGCATCTGCGCCTCTGAAATCCAAAGGGCTGTCGTGGCGACGGTTACGGCAAAGTCGTTTATCTCTATGCCATAGAACTGCTGAATGCTAACCTTGATAGGATTCACTTCCTCAAAGCCGAGGAATGCCTGGCCATGATAGCGCTTACGAATAACCTCATTCTCTAAACGACGGAGCGAAAGATAAGTCTCTGTGAGGAAATTACCAGAGCCACAAGCGGGGTCTAAGAAAGTAAGCGAAGCCAAGCGGTCTTGGTAAGCATCAAGTTTCTTCTGCCGTTGTCGCTCAACCTTTTCTTCCAGTATCTCGTCCAATTCACGGCGCAAGTCATTCAAGAACAGTGGGTCAATGACCTTATGAATGTTCTCGATGGAAGTGTAGTGCATTCCACCGCTTCGACGTGTTTCAGGATTAAGTGTGCTCTCAAAGACAGCACCAAAGATAGTCGGTGATATCTCACTCCAATCGAAATCGAGACTCGCATTTTGGAGCAAGGTCTGTTTCAGTTCCTCGGTGAACTGGGGAATCTCGATTTCTTCTGCAAATAGTCCGCCGTTGGTATAGGGGAAGGCTTTCAAGTCATCTTTCAGATACTTACTGCGCTTATCGGTTGGCGTATTGAGTACCTCGAACAAACGAATCAATGCGCTACGCAAATCCTCGGCATCATAGCGCACAAGATAATCATGGAACTGGTCGCGTGTAAAGATTTCGGCATCCTCGGCATAAAGACAGAACACGATACGGACACAAAGGATGTTCAGCCAGCGCAAGGCTTCGGGCGAGTTGTCATCGTATTGCTTCAGCAAAGCCTCATAGATTTTGCCGACAATCTCACCTGCTTGCATAGAAACCTGCATTTCCTTACTCAAATGCTCGTTCTTGGCATCAACAAGGAACATCAGACGGTAATACTCTTTGCCCAAATTCTCCAAGAGAATCTGCTCAGGTTCTCCATTGGGTTGTTCCATATCATAAACAAGGAACTCTGAGAAATTACAAGTGACTATCCAACGAGGATGCTCTGAAACTGGCAGTGATACCACATAACGACGGGCTTGCTGAAATGGATTAAGCAACGAGCCATCACTTTGAAGGATGCCTTTTCGCAAATCCTTGCCCAAAGATTTCTGCTCTATCAGGACTTTGGTGGAACGAATGCGACCATCTATAAAGTTAGAGGCATCCACCATACGATGGTCTTCAAAAGTGATAAAGCCATCCGATGGTGTTTCAATGCCAAAGACATTTGTCAGCAAGTCAATCCAGAAGGGTTGCGACTCACCCCTCTCATATCCTCTGCCTTTCCACCGCTCTGCAAATTCAGCAGCAGCCATAGCCATTTGTTTCTCTGTCTTCATTATGTTCGCTTATCGTTTTAGTTTTAAATGCAAAGTTACTTATTTTTATCGAGTTTCAGTCAAAAACAACTCAAGAAATTCTATTTTATGGCATTTAAATAAAAATGTGTATGTTCTCACACATCATATCGAGTTTTTTGGTATCTTTGCCACACATTATTATATATCTTTACAGACAGAACGCTATTATGAAGATTCTTTTCATTGGGGGAACAGGCACCATCAGCACTGCCATTACGCGCCAACTGGCTCAGAGCGACCACGAACTGTGGCTGCTCAACAGAGGTAACCGCAAGGCGGAAACGCCTGAAAACGTGAAACAGATCATTGCTGACATCAACGACGAGGACAGAGTGAGAAGTGCATTGGGCGACAACCAGTTTGATGCCGTCTGCGACTTCATCGGTTTTGTGCCCGATCATGTGGAGCGCGACTACCGGTTGTTTGCCGGCCGCACCCGCCAGTATGTGTTCATCAGTTCGGCTTCTGCCTATCACAAGCCGTCGCGCAACCCTGTCATCACCGAGGGAACGACGCTTGCCAATCCCTACTGGGACTATGCCCGACAGAAAAAGGCATGCGAAGAGGCACTGATGAAACACTACCGAGAAGACGGATTCCCAGTCACCATTGTCCGCCCCAGCCACACATACGGCGAGCGTGGCGTGCCCACAGGCCTGCACGGACCGAAAGGCTGCTGGCAGGTGCTCAAGCGGATGATCGACGGAAAGCCCGTATTGGTGCATGGCGACGGCAGTTCGCTGTGGACGCTGACATGGAACGAAGACTTCGCCCGCGGCTTCATTGGTCTGCTGGGCAACCCGCATGCCATCGGCGAGGCGTTCCAGATTATGAGCGACGAATCGCTGACATGGAACCAGATATACAGCACCATAGCCAGCGTGCTGGGCGTGGAATACAAGCCTTACTATGTCTCCTCGGCCTTCCTCAGCGCCGTGGGTCCCGAAGAATGGGATGTTGGGGGGAATCTGCTCGGCGACAAAGCCGTAACCGTTTTGTTTGACTGCACAAAGTTAAAGCGCGCCGTTCCCGGATTCCAGGCCACCACGCGCTTCGACGAAGGAGTGCGCCGAAGCATTGCCTATCTGCTCTGCCACCCGGAATGCCAGATTGAGGAGCCTGATTTCGACAGATGGTGCGACATGGTGATTGAGGCGCAGGAAAAGGCACTGGCCCATTTCAAAGCACTCAACCCATAAGAAAAGGCGAGCATGAGGGCGCGCATATCCGAAAAAGTCGCGAGGCGGCCGAACACGACGGCGTGGCGTTTGAGGACCTTCCCGAAGACTGGAAGTGTCCGCGTTGCAAGCAGAGCAAGGCAAAATTCAATAAAGCGTAGATAAAATTCTTGGCTTTCAGATTTTCTTTGTAATTTTGTCCGCGAAATGACAACAATTGCAATAGGATTATTAGTACCCCTTTTGGGAACCATGCTCGGAGCGGCTTTCGTCTTTCTGATGAAGGACGAGATGTCGCCTCGTCTGCAAAAATCATTGTTAGGCTTTGCGTCGGGTGTCATGGTGGCAGCCTCTGTATGGTCGCTCCTCATTCCGGCCATGGAGATGGAGGAGTCCAAGGGCGCATGGTCGGTATTGCCTGCCGCCGTCGGATTCCTCGCAGGTATCGGATTCCTGCTTCTGCTCGACGAACTGACACCCCACCTGCACATAGGCACCGACACACCCGAAGGCCCGCGATCACATCTGTCGCGCACGGCGATGCTGGCCCTGGCCGTCACCATTCACAACCTGCCCGAGGGCATGGCCGTGGGCGTGGTGTTTGCCGGTGCAGAAGGTGGCGTGGGAGGTCTGTCGCTGGCCAGTGCCTTGGCTGTGAGCATCGGTATAGCCATCCAGAACATTCCCGAAGGAGCCATCATCTCCATGCCTATGCGTGCCGCGGGCAACTCTAAGTGGCGATCTTTCATTATCGGCAGCCTCAGCGGAGCCGTGGAACCGATTGGCGGACTGGCAGTCATCTTGCTGGCCTCGCTGATGATGCCTGCCCTGCCCTATCTGCTGGCTTTCGCCGCGGGAGCCATGTTCTACGTCGTTGTAGAAGAACTCATTCCCGAAGCATCGGAAGGCAAGCACAGCAATCTCAGCACCATCGGCTTTGCCATCGGCTTCGTTTTGATGATGGTGCTCGATGTGGTGATGGGATGAGTATATTGATTGGCAACACTGTCAAGACATTGATAATTCAAAATCATACCCTATAAATACGAATATGCGAGTTTTATTAATCAACGGTAGTCCCCGTAAAAAAGGCAACACTTTTCTGGCCCTGAGCGAGGCCGCAAAGACTCTGGAGAAGAACGGCATTGAAACCGAGATTGTGCAAATTGGCGTTAAGCCCGTCCGCGGATGCATTGCCTGCGGACAATGCAAGCAGAAACAACTGGACCGCTGTGTCTTCGACGACGACATCTGTAACAGAATCTCTGAGAAACTCGATGATGCCGATGCGCTCATCATCGGTTCGCCCGTGTATTATGGACAGCCCAACGGCAGTGTTCTCTCACTGATGCAACGCCTGTTTTTCTCGGCAGGAGCGAAAGTCCAGAACAAGCCTGCTGCTGCCGTTTGTGTATGCCGTCGCGGCGGTGCCACGGCCGCTATCCAGACGATGAACATGCCCTTCCAGATGATGAACATGCCGGTTGTGACCTCGCAGTATTGGAACATCGTATACGGGCGCGAGGAAGGTCAGGCAGCACTCGACACTGAGGGCATGCAGACCATGCGGACAATGGCAGACAACATGGCATGGCTTCTGAAGAAGATTCATGCCGACGGCCATCCCGACTATCCTGAACGTGAACCTTGGGAACCAATGCATTTTATCAGATAACATCACAGACAGCAACGCGATAAAGAATAACCACTAATAACATACTACAATGATGAAAAGAATGTTATTCTGCCTCATGGCAATCTTCTGCGCACTGGGCATCTCCGCCCAATGCCCTTCAGCATGCACGTCATGCACGGATACGGGCATTTACGGCATCACCGTGAAAGACGATGCCGGCAAAGACGTGTCGATGTCTGCATACAAAGGGAAAGTGCTGCTCATTGTGAACACAGCCACCCGCTGCGGATTCACGCCACAGTATAAGGAACTGGAAGCGCTCTACGAGAAATACCATGCCGAGGGGCTGGAGATTCTCGACTTTCCCTGCAACCAGTTTGGCGCTCAGGCACCCGGCTCCATCGAGGAAATCCACCAGTTCTGCACGGCCAACTTCAACATCCAGTTTACGCAGTTCGACAAGATTGACGTGAACGGTGAAAACGAGTCGCCGCTCTTCACCTATCTGAAGCAGCAGAAAGGGTTTGGCGGTTTCGACCTCAACGACCAGAGAGGCAAGATGATGGACGGCATGATGAGGAAGAAAGATGCCGACTACGACCAAAAGGCTGACATCAAATGGAATTTCACCAAATTCCTTGTCGGTCGCGACGGCCTCGTGCTGAAACGCTTTGAACCTACCGACAAGATGAGCGACATAGATGCCGCCATCGGCAGCCTACTCCGTTAAGGACTTGCGAAAGCGCCACTTTGCAGGCTGCAAACAGAAGGTTTACAGCCCGCAGATTGTCACATTGCAAAAGTAAATTAATTTAATTTGCTGAGTAAATCAATTTAATTTGAAAAGTAAATCAATTTAATTTGCACGGTAAATTAATTTGATTTACTTTTCGATGGTGCAGGTATGGAGGGTAGAAACCTTCGTTCTTCAGGCTCCAAACCAATGGTTTCCATCATCGGCTGCGGCACATTCCCAGCCGCGCGCCGTTTCTTCCGGGCCGCCGTTCCTAAAATATACTTAAAGTTTGGCACAAATTGAATGACTTTGGCGCATATCTCAACAAAAATGACTATATTTGCATCATACACGGGAACCTCGCTGCCCGACCCACGGAAGAGGCGCGGAGGCGACGGCCCAACAACCTAAACAATCAAAGCAAAATGAAAAGAATAGCACTCGCATTCGCACTGCTGCTCGCACTGACAGCATGCAACCAGAACAAGACAGCACAGGCTGTAGAGAACACCGAGGCTTCCACGGAAGCAGTAACCGACACCTTGAGCAAAGAAGAAATGGAAAAGAACATGAACGAAGTACAGGCATACTTGAAAGAGTGCAAGGCATTCTTCATTGCCACTGCCGACGGCGACCAGCCCCGCGTGCGCGCTTTCGGCGTATCAGAGATTATCGACGGCCGGCTGTATATCATGACCGGCAAGGTGAAAGACGTTTACAAGCAGATGGCTGCCAACGGCAAGTTTGAGATTTGTGCCCTGAAACCGTCGGGAAGCGAATGGATGCGCCTGAGCGGAACGCTTGTAAACGACGAGACGCTCGCCGTGAAGGAGGAGTTCCTCAACAGGAACGAGGGTCTGAAATCCATGTACAAGGCCGACGATGACAATATGGCCGTGCTCTATATCACCAACGCCACGGCACGATTCTGCTCGTTCACCGCACCTGAGCGGAAAGTCAATTTCTAAAAAGGAGTGCACACCGACATGACCACTGAGTTTATCATCCGCATCGTGGTGGCCTCGCTGCTGGGCGGCATAATCGGACTGGACCGCGAATACCGCGCCAAGGATGCCGGGTTCCGCACCCACTTCCTGGTGGCGCTGGGCAGTGCCTTGTTCATGATTGTGTCGCAGTTCGGCTTTGCCGACGTGGTAGGCACCGACGGACTGAGGCTCGATCCTGCCCGTGTGGCGGCCCAGGTGGTGAGCGGCATCGGTTTTATCGGTGCCGGAACCATCATTTTCCAGAAGCATGTGCTGAAAGGGCTCACCACGGCCGCGGGCATCTGGTGCACGGCAGCCATCGGTCTGGCCTGCGGTTCGGGCATGTATGTGCTGGCCATTGTCACCACGCTGCTCACGCTCATCTGCCTGGAGGCGTTCAATTTCTTCTTGCGACGGTTTGGCGCACGCAACGTGAGCGTCAGGTTCACGGCTCCCTCGAAGCAGCATGTGAGCCACGTGCTGGAGGTGCTGGAGCGCTCAGGCGTGAGAATCGGCTCGTACAGCATGGAGCGCAACGACACGGGCGAGGAGCCTTCTTATACGGTGAGCATGGACATCCGCATCCGCCGCGACCACTATATCACCCGTCTGCTGGAACTGATGAGCGATTCCGACGGGGTGAACATCGAGAATGTGGAATAGCCACGAGCCTGTTTCTTAGGCTTCACATTCCCCTTTTCCGTTAACGTTATCGTAAGATTTCACGACAGATTATAGCCGTGGAATCTTATTTCTTTATAATTTTGCAGCAGAAAAACTACATAATCAGAGATTTACATGAAAAAGAAGACATTGCTCAGCATGCTGCTCACACTGCTGATTTGCCTTCAGGCAAAGGCCGACAGCGGGCAGACCATCGTAATCAACGGCACCGCCGTTGAAAAGACGTTGACACAAATCACATTCAATGGCGACCAAGTGGTACTGAGATTCAGCGACAACTCCTCGCAGACAACCGACATGGCAAACGTGAGCATCACGTTCTCCGCTTCCGAGTCTTCGGGCATCGGCAGTATCGCAGCGTACCAGTTGCCCGAACAGGTGGGCAACATGCTCAATATTGCCAACATTGCAGAGGGAACCATTATCCAGATATTCAACGCCTCGGGCATGCCCGTGCAGAAGGCAAAGGCCGGCAAGGGCAAGACCGCGATTGACATCACGCCGCTGAAGAAAGGTGTCTACGTGCTCCGCGCCGGCAGTCAGGTAGTGAAATTTATGAAGAAATAACCAAAGGAAAGGAAACAGACATGAAAAAGAACAACATAGCATTGATTCTGATTTTTTCACTGATGAGTCTCGCAGCCCAGCATGCCGGCGCACAGACCACATGGGATTTCGGCAAGGCACTCAGCACTGCCGACGCACAGGCGCTCAGCGGCGACTCCAAATGGGCGTATGACTCGGAAAAGGCACGATATACATGCAACACGGATGTGAGCGGCAGCCTGACGGCAGGAAGCCATGTGCTCGACCTGACCAACGGTCTGCAGTTTGCCGCAGGGTCTGGCAAAATCAAGATTGACGAAGGCAAGCGCATGCAACTGGGCGGCAAGAGCATCACGGTGACCATTCCCTCGCTGAAGAAGGGACAGACGGTAACGGTGAACTATTCTTCTTCGAACAAGACCACGGGACAGCATTTCGACTGCACCAACCTTACCACCAGCGACTTCGGCGACCTGGCAGACGGCAGCCAGAAAGACAACACCGGCACCGTGACGGCCGACGGAAACGTGGTGCTGACCACCAGCGGCTCTATCAACGTGTATAGCATCAGCGTGAGCAAAGCCGATGACAGCGGCCAGGGCAGCGGCAGCAGTGAAGGCCAGAGCAACACCGACGTGACGGCAAATGCCGTGGCGTTCAACCCCGCACAGAACCAGGTGTGCCTGAAACAGAACGACGGCACCCAGAAATACTACAACACCGGCGCACTGAACAGCATCGACATCGACGGTTCCACGATTACCGTGGCGCCCCGCTCGGCCAATGTCAACGACCAGTATTTCGGATCGGTGGCCGGCATTTCTTTCTCTAAGAAGGTGGACAGTGGCGAAGAAGGACAATATACCAACCCATCGGGCAAGGTGAGCATCACCGAGAGCAAGGGATGGCTAGAGTCGGTCTACGTGAAATGGAGCCTCTTCGAGGGTGCCGAGAGTTACAATGTGTATGTGAAAGGCGGCAACATGAGCAGTTATACGAAGATTGACAATCAGTTGGTGCGCAACTATGGCTCATACGGACGTGCCGACATCGTGGGACTGACAGCCGCTTCCGACTATGCCGTGAAGGTGGTGCCGGTGATCAATGGCAGCGAAAGCGAGAGCAATGCCAACGAGGTGACCGCACTCGCAGTGAAGAACTACAACCGCGAGGGCTATGCCCACTTCAAGTATAACGCCGGCGTGGGTGCCTATAACAACGACGGAACGCTGAAGAGCGGCGCTCGCGTGGTCTATGTAACCAAGAACACCGCCAAGACAGTAAAGGCCAGCGTGGTGACAACAAGCAAGGGAGCCGTGACCGAATGCACCGGCCTGCAAGCCATCATCGATGCCTATCAGAAGGGCTACGACACCACTCCCCTCGCCGTGCGCATCATCGGCATGGTGAAAGACAGCGACATGGACAGTTTCAGCAGTTCGGCTGAAGGTCTGCAAGTAAAGGGAAACAAAGCTGACAGCGAGATGAACATCACCATCGAGGGCATCGGCGAAGATGCCACCGTGTATGGCTTCGGTTTCCTGGTGCGCAACTGCAAGAGCGTGGAGTTCCGCAACTTTGCCATCGTGCAGTGCATGGACGACGGCATATCGATGGATACCGACAACAGCAACATCTGGGTTCACCACATCGATGTGTTCTACGGAAAGAACAAGGGCGGCGACCAAAAGAAGGGCGACGGTGCCATCGACGTGAAGAGCAACTCTAAATACGTCACCGTCGACAACTGCCACTTCTGGGATACCGGCAAGTCATCGATGTGCGGAATGAAAGATGAGAGCGGCGAAAACTGGATCACCTATCACAACAACTGGTTCGACCACAGCGATTCGCGCCATGCCCGCGTGCGCACCATGAGCGTCCACATGTATAACAACTATTTCGACAACGTGGCGAAATATGGCGTGGGAGCCACCTCGGGATCGAGTGTTTTCATGGAAAACAACTATTTCCTTAACACCAAGAAGCCCATCCTCGCATCACAGCAAGGCACCGACGCACTGGGCAGCGGCACCTTCTCGGGCGAAGAGGGAGGCATGATCAAGGCCTATGGCAACTATTTCGACCGCTCAGCCAAGAATTTCCGCTACTACACGCAGAATAATCCGGCCACAACTGGATATGATGCCTATGAGACCACCTCGCGCGACGAGAAGGTTCCTGCATCGGAAGTGACTCGCTCGGGCAGCAATTCATACAACAATTTCGACACCGATGCCGCAAAAATATACAACTATACGCCCGTGGCAGCAGAGGCTGTGCCGGCACAGGTGACAGGATTCTATGGTGCCGGCCGAATGAACCACGGCGACATCAGTTACACGTTCAACGACAACATCGGCAGCGATGACGATGACTCTGAGATTATCGCAGCACTGGAAACGCTCATCAAGAACTATACCAGCACCCTGGTGGGCATCTTCGGCGATGAGAACAGCCAGAGCGGCGAACAAGGAAGCGGACAGGGAAGTGGAAGCGGACAAGGCCAAGGCAGCGGCTCCGGCGAACAGGGTCAGCAGGGAACCACCGTGGAAGGCACCGTGCTGTGCACTTTCAACAAGAGCGGCAACCCGTCGAGCAACCTGTTTACCGTATCGGGCAACGGCTCCGACAGCAAGGGAACGGTGACCATCGACGGCACCGACTACTCCACCTGTCTGAAGATGGAGTCGGCCACCTCTATTAAGTTCACGCTTGCACAGTCCATGAAAATGACGCTCTACTTCGGACCGGCAGAGACCGCTTCGATTAAAATCAACGGCACAAAAATCAGCGGTAGTGGGAACACCTACACCGAAACGCTGAAGGCCGGCGACCATGAACTGACCAAGGACAAGAGCGTGAACCTCTTCGGCATCAAACTGGAACCAATGGAATAACATGAAACTGGTTCCAAAACTCTTAAAAAATATTATAAATAAGGTGGAATTCCAATTAATTCAAAAATATTCACCTATTTTTGCGAATTATTGAAAGGAAACTATAACAAATCTATCAATTTATAAAATTAATCGCTTATGAAAAAATTATTTACGTTAATGGCTCTCATCCTGTTTGTAGGAGGAGTCAAAGCACAGGACCAGACACTGTTCTATTGGCAGTTCGATGGTGGTAAGAATGTACCAGAATGTGGCAAGGCATTAGAAGCAACAGGCGGAACCATCACCTTTAATGCTGCATCTGATAAAGAAACAGGCTTCGCTGTAGAGAGTGCGGCTTACCATGCAAGTGTTACCGACGACATGAAGAGCGGTGGTACCAATGGATTGAAAATCGGAAAGAATGCTTCCACCATTACCATCACACTGACTGAAGCCGTTCAGGCAGACGACCAGATTGTTATCTGTGGTTATAACACATTAAAAATCACGGATGGCGAAGGTAACGATGTTGAAGGAAGTCTGGCAACAGGAGCAACCAAAAGCGACTATAGACTTGGCACTGTTACTTTAGAATCAGCAGTGAGCAAATTAACCATTTCACGCGCTTCAGGCTCTGGCACCGGAATTGCTGCCATCAAGATTATCCGTCCCGACAAGAATAAAGAAGTGACGGAGGAGATTTTCAAAGTGACTGTCAACGGAACAGACATCGCCAGTTCTGACCTGGAGGTACTGAAGACCTACAAGACACTGGCCATCGACGCTGCATACGATGGTATCCCCACTGTAAGTTACGAAGTAAAGACCACGACGACCGACAGCAGCGGTACGACGACATCCTATACTGATTATGATTTAACAGTGACAGATAACGACGGCACTTACTCCACCACCTTTCCTTTCGGTGAGGACGAGTACACCATCTCTTTCACAAACATCTACGTTCAGAATGTCTTCACCGTTACAGAAGACTGCGAACTGGTGCTCACAAAAGAGAACGTCAACAAATACAATTATCTTTCTGTGACTACCAACAACTGGCAAACAGACAGGGAATACGGAAAGAACAAAGAATACGTGGGCGATTTCTACAACATGTCTAATGCAGATCGTGCACTCACCATCAAGGCCGAAGGTGCTAAGTATTTTGAAGTGTTCGTTCAGAACAACACCGCGAACAGACCTTATATTCTCAAAGCAACCAGCAATGGCAGAAACATCGTGGATGAAACCATCTATCACAGAGGGTCAGGATTGGAAAGTTCCGGACTTTATGAAGGCGGAGAAGGAGAAGTAGAAATCACCGTCAGCGGAGGAGGAGCATCCGTATATCCCGTTGTCGTGAAGTTCTATTATGACGAAATTCCGTCTGTTGCCGTAAGCGTTGGTTCCGAGGGCTTCGCCACATTAACTCCAGAAGTGGCATTGGACTTCACAAATAATACCATTAAGGCATACAAAGCAGCAGTCAGCGGCAATGAAATTACACTGACAAAGACCGACATCGTGGCTGCTGGCGAGGGCGTTCTGCTCTACAATGAAGGCGAAGAGAATGTTGTCAGAGCATTAGGCAACTTGACACCTGCCGACGACAATGCTTTCGTGGGAGTTACTAAGGGCGTAGACTTGGCTTCAGAAACCAACGGCAACAAAAACTATATCTTGAACGTTGTGAATGAGAAAATCGGATTCTATCTGGCTGCAGGCAAAAGAGTGAACGCAGGCAAGGCTTATCTGAGCGTTCCTGCCACCAGCGCCAAGGAGAGTTACGTCATCCGCTTCGCTGACGATGATGCCATCATCACTGGTATCAATGAGGTGAAGGCTGCCGATAACGATAACGTGATCTTCAACCTGAGCGGTATGCGCATGAAGGACATGAACCAGAAGGGCGTTTACATCGTGAACGGAAAGAAGGTGGTGAAGAAATGATTCTTCAGTTCATAGTTCATAATTCATAGTTCATAGTTAAGAATTCATAGTTCATAGTTCAGAAACAAAAAGAATAACAGATATGAAAAAAGAATATATCAGGCCAATGGCTTTGGCAAAGCAAATTGAAAGTGAGCAGATGCTCGCAGGCAGTGATATTCTGAAGATTTACGAAGACCTCAGCGGCGGCGAAGGCACCTTGCAAGACAAGGAAGCCACGGGTCCGGGCTTGGGTAAGCAAGGAATCTGGATGTATCTCGAGGACTAATGGCTGAACCGTCAGCAGTATATATAAATAGGTATGTGCGGGAAAGGGCTCTTCAATGGAGCACCTTTCCCGCACATCCTTTTATACTGCTGTGCGCAAAGCGGCTGTCAGCGCACTTCAGCGATATGGTATTTCTGCCTGAAAGCAGCCAACTGCTGCTGCGCCTGCTCCAGGAATCGGCGATATTCCTCGCTGTCGGGATTGAATGGACGGTGGTTGAGTGCCTGCAGAATAGGGCGCAACTCGCGCAGATAGTCTCTTGTAAGGTCGGAAAAGAAGGCATCGGCAAACCGCTGGCTGATAAACGTCATTGCCTGCGGCGAGGGATGCAGCATGTCTTCCTTGTAGAAACGGTAGTCACGCAGTTCGTCGTTCATGATTTCGTAGGCGGGGAAATAGATGAACGGTGATGGGGTAACGGCCTGACTTGCCTCGTGAACCGCCAGAAGCAGCGTGGCTTTCGACAGTTGACTACCATGAAAGCCGTATTTGGCGTAGCGGATGGGGCTCACGGTGATGACTATTTTCACATGCTCATTGATGCGTTGCATAAGGGCTATGCACTGCTGAAGATATTGCGCACACTCGCTTACGGAGAGCACTTGCTCGGTGAAAAGTCTCTGCGGACGCTTCTGGCAGTTGTCTACAATCTCGCCGGTCTCATTCAGCACATACACGTGGTTGGTGCCCAAGGTGAGCACAACGACATCAGGAACGGCAAAGCCTACCGCTTTCTGACGGTCATCAGCAGGGAACATGCGCTGCAAAGTGTGCAGAATGCTGGCAGGATTGTACATCACGCCAAAGGGATTCACCGTTGCCTGAAACAAATGGTCGGCAAAACGCTGCCCTATCTCCGAAGCGAAACAACTGCCCACGAACAGGAGCCTGTCAGTGGGCTGTATCTGCCAGGACGACTTCTCTATCTTTACTTCTGTACGAAAATCCATGGTGGTAGGCTTACCCGATTGGAAAAAGATTCTATTTCGCAGACTGCAGTCCGCTAACTGCGGCTCACCTGCAAGCCCGTGGTGCTCAGCGTCATCTCCACAAACCGCGCATTGGCATTCAGACGGTGCTTGTTGAGCGTCTGCTTGATGCGGGCAGCCGCCTGCGGATCCTTGGCAACGAGGTAGAGATAGCCGCCACCGCCGGCTCCTGCGAGTTTATAGCCCAGGCAGAGATCATCAATCCTGCTCACTATCTCTTGCACCTCTGCGGGGTTCGTACCTTTGTCGATGGCCTGGTTCTGCATCCAAGTCTTGCGCACCAGGCGACCCATTTCCTCGAAGTCGGCACGCTGAATGGTCTCATACATGTCCAGGGCGTGGCTCTTCATGGCGCGCAGCAGTGCCAGTTCGTCGTGCTGATTGAGGAACATGCGGCGCACGATTTCTGCAAGGATTGTCTTGGCAGTACGCGTGATGCCGGTGTAATAGAGCAGATGGCATGCACGGTATTCGGGCTGCGTAAACACGTCGTTGGGCAGCCATCTTACCACAGGATTCTGGTCGAAACCGCGCTCCGTTTGCAATAGTTTCACCCCTTGCAGGATTCCGCCAAACTGATCTTGCCAGCCGCCGCCCGTGGTGAGCAGTTGTTCCAGCACCAGCGTGCGGCTGCCTATTTCGTTCTTGTCCCAGTTCAAACCGCAGAAATCATTCAGTGCGCCCAGCACCGTGGCTGCCAGCACACTGCTCGTGCCGAGTCCGCTGCCTGCGGGAATGGCTGACAACAGGGTGATTTCAATGCCGCAGCCAAAGGCTTTCAACTGGTGTTCAAGCGTATCGTACATCTCCGTGGAGAATCCCGGCAGGAATCCGGCCAGTGCCAAGGCTGCCTTGGGAATGGAGAACGGACTGCCCACGTGCTTGAAATCGCCCAGTTCTTCATAGGTGAACACCTCTTCCATCGCCCCTAAGTCGATACTTCGCAGCACAATCTTCGGCTCTTTGCACGGACGCACATAGGTCTGCAAAGGCGGTTGTCCGTTGAGTTCGATGGCAAGGTTCACCACGTTTCCGCCCTCCATCAGGCAATAGGGCGGCGTGTCGCTCCATCCGCCTGCGATGTCAATGCGCACAGGCGAGCGTCCCCAGACAATCTGGTCGCTATAAACCGACATGCGGGGCGACTGCTTTTCTGAAAGCACGCGCTCGGTAAGTCCTTCGCGCAACAACGAGAATGCCTGCTGCTCATAGCGCGAAGAGAGCAAGACACCCTCCTTGTCAGCACTTTGCGGAGCAGAGCGGCGCACCAGTTCTGAGCGGAACATGCTGTCGTGAATACGGGTGAGAAGCGGTGCCTGCTCTGAAATGGGCAGGGGTTCGCCAATGCGGAAGGTGGCGAAATCGCGCGCGGCATCCTCCAAGTCCACCTGATAAAACACGCTATGTTCATGATTGCGCGCCAAGGCACGCCAGTTTTCGGCACGGAACTGCGCCCGCTGCCGCGTGAGTCTCACCAAATCGGCCTCTGCCGAGATGTCGTCGGCGCTGGCTTTGCGGCTCTCCTGCCACAGCATCCTGGCTGCCTGGAGCGACGGATCATTGAGCATCCAGCGCAGCAGCAGCCCGGCATCGTGCATATTGCTTACGATAGGGAAGATGCGCGCACTTTGCAGGTCTTCCCAACCGTCGATATCATCAATGGCAATCTGTCTTTCGGCAGCCCACTCTGTAAACGGATGTCCGAGGAACAGCGTGTTTTCGCTGTGCAGATCGCCTCTGAACAAATCGTTATATCCATAGGGGCGCACGCAGTATTCATCTTCGCCCACAGGCACCACGTCGATGCAATGGCCCGGCTGCAAGGCGATTTCCCAATGGTTTTCTGGCACGCCAGTGATGATATGCTCATGGGAAAGCGTCCATCCCTGCCCCACCCAACTGTTCTCAATCCACAGATCATGGTTCTTTTCCGTGATGGATGTTTCGGTGAAAGCGTTCTGAACGAACATCGAGGGATGCGGTTTCAGCGAATGGTGCATGATTTCTCGCTGGTCGTTCACCAGGTTTTGCACCGCGAGCGTAGAGGAAATAATCTCGTGAGACGTACCGAAATGGTAGAACTCTCCGCCCGGAAGCGGCAACACTGCCACCGTCATGGTGTTAAGTTCGGCATCGTGAAGCGTAGGATGTTCGCCCAGCGCACAGCCAAACTCACTGTACAGATCATAGTTTCCGATGCCATAAGGCTGGCCTTTTCCTCTTTCGCGACTCCTCGCCATGAGCAGTTTCACGGCACGGTCGCTCAACAACCAGATGCCGATATCGGTCAGATAGAAATGGTCTTTCATCAGTTCGCCCAAGGTTTTTACCGAAGGTTTCTGCAACATGCACTCCAACTGCGAGGGAGCCGTGCGCCTGCTGACGAACACGCCGTGGTTCTTGGCCGTCTCCGGACCGAGCCACAAGCCATAGCAAACCACGTCGGCATCGGGAATATGCTGCAAGGGCTTGGTGGAACGGATATATACATCACCGCTCACAATCATGGTATGCAGGCGCTTAGGAGCCGCCTCCATGATTTGCTGATACAACGGAATCTGCAGCGTCAGCAGGTCTTGCGACAGGCGTTGTCCTCTCTCCCAGCGGAAAACCGGTATCGGAGTGAGTATCTTGCCCGACGGAGCATAGGCCGGCAAACGACGGCTCTGCCCTCCGGCATGCAGCAACACACGCTGTTCAGACGACAACCATTCGTCAAAGTCCACAGCCTTGGCCTCTGCCTCGTATGCTTTTTCCAGGAGCCACGTGCTTCCGCCGCCGCTTCCCAGTTTGCATCCTATCGGATCATTCGTGCAGAACCATTCATTCCTGTTATATCCCGTCACGTCGTGAAAGCAGTTCACGAGATTTGGCGGGAGCGACAATAGTTTCTTCATGCTTGTTTTCTTTTCTTCCATTCATAAAATGCCACCGCCAGCAATGTGATGATAAGCACGGCAAAGGCGACATAGGCAATCGCCTCAGTGGTGTTGATCGACTTGGGATAGAACATCAGTTCCACCTGATGCTTGCCGGCTTTCACGTTCAGTGCACGCAGCAGATAGTCAACGCGCCCCAATTCGGCAGGCTGCCCGTCAACGGTGGCCGTCCATCCGGGATAATAAATCTCAGAGAACACCACGATGCCGCCCTGCTCCGACTGCACGTCATATTTCAGATGATTGGGTTCATAGGCCGTGAGCGTCACGATGGCAGTGCGGTCTTGGCGCTTGGCATCGCCCAGAACGGTCTGGAATGCTTTGTCGGCCACGGCTTCCTGTCGTAAAGCCAAACGGCCCACGGCATCCAGTTCCTGGTTGGCGTTGTCAACATACTGAATCTTGTCTACAAACCACGCATTGCCGTAAGCATACGGATTCTTGATGGGAACGGTTTCGCCCCCCTGCAGAGGAACAATCATATAGCGCATGTTCAGCATGTTCAGCACGGGATAGATGCTGTCGCCGTTCACCTTTGTCATATCGCAGGCAGCGTCGGCAATGGCAGGCATCATCTGCTGCATCTCAGGTGCCAGATAGCGTTCTATCACATCCTGATAGCGGCGCAGTTTGGCAGCATGATAGCCGCCGATGCTCTTATGATAGTAAGATGTTTCGTTCTCGTTGAAGGTGTTCGTGGAGAGGTTCAGCACACGGTAGTTGCCTTGGTCGCTCTTGTCCTGAAGGATAATCTCGTCGGTCTTGGTCTTCTGCTGCGGAGCCTCGCGCTCACTCTTGTTCACAAACATGTCATCGTTCAGATATCGCTTGTTCACCGTCCACATGTCAACCAGACAGAGCACAATCAGTGCGCCCACCATGTATTCAGCCTTCAGTTTCTTCTTCATGAAAAGGAACAGCAGCAGCATGCCAGCCACGATGATCCAGAACGAGCGCCAGCAGTCGGCAGTGAACATGGCCTTGCGCATCTCCGTGAGATTGCTCACAATCGGCACGAAGTATTCCTCAGGCAGACCGCCCTTCAGCGCGCTCATTTCAGATGTGGAAACATAGTTGGAGAAGAACACCGATGGCATCAGGGCAAAGAGCAGACAGATGCCTGCGGTGATGGCAAAACTGATCAGCACATATTTCTGCATCTGGGCAGTGGAAAGTTGCGCCTTACCTGCCTGGGGCTTCTCTCCGCCATACACGCTGACCACCTCACGCAATGCCAGCATGGCAAGCAGAGGAATGGTGAACTCGGCAATGACCAGAATGGAGGCCACCGTTCGGAACTTGGAATACATCGGCACGTAGTCGAGGAAGAAGTCGGTCATGGGCATGAAGTTCTTGCCCCACGACAACAGAATCGACAGGATGGTAGCGGCCAGCAAAGCCCACTTCATCGGCCCTCTGACCACAAAGAGTCCTAACACAAACAGCATCACCACGAAGGCCCCCACATAGACAGGGCCGCTCGTGCCGGGCTGCTCGCCCCAATACTGCCCCAACTGCTGATACACCTGCATGAAATTGCCGTCGGCATGTTTCATGGCCGTGGTGTTCTGGCTCAGCGGAACCGAGGCACCACCCTTCGTATTAGGCACCAAGAGCGTCCATGTCTCGCCGATGCCGTAACTCCATTGCGTGATATAGTCGCGCTCAAGTCCGCTGTTGGTCTGGTTGCCGTCGTCGGCTTTCACCAGTTCGCTCTTGCCGCGCATCGACTCCTGCGTGTACTGCCACGTATGGTAAAGGTTGCTCAGGTTCATGCACACGCCGAGCAGACCGCCTGCCAGACACACGCCCGTGGCCTTCACGAACCGCGCCATCTGCCCTTTCCTCACGGCATCCACCAACCAGGCAATCACCATGAACAGTATCACAAACAGGTAGTAATAGGTCATCTGCACGTGGTTGGCATTGATTTCAAAGGCGGCGAACAGGGCGGTGAGGATGAATCCCCACAGATACTTGCCCCGATAGGCCAGCACCATGCCCGCTATCATCGGCGGCAGATAGGCCAGCGCCCACACCTTCCAGATGTGACCGGCGGCAATGATGATGAAGAAATAACTTGAAAACGCCCAAACCACGGCTCCCAGCGCCGCCATCCACTGACGGAAGTCAAAGGCGCGCAACAGAATATAGAACCCCAGCAGATAGACAAACACGAACCACACATTCTCGGGCAGCCACAAATGATAGGCCTTGATGATGGCTCGCAGCCCGTTCAGGCTCTTGTATGAAGGTGCCGTCTGATAGGTGGGCATGCCACTGAAGGTGGAATTGCTCCATCGGGTGAACTTACCAGTGCGCTGATGATACTCCGCAGCCTCCTGTCCGGCTCCCACGCCGGCCGAAGAGTCATGGCGATAAAGTATTCTTCCCTCGAAGTCGGCAGGGAAAAAATACGCGAATGAAATCACTGCAAATAATACCACTGCCAGCACGTCTGGCAGCAAACGTTTCCAAGTTTTCATAATCAACTATATTATTCTGGTGCAAAGTTACGAAAAAACGAGTGAAGAACAAAACAAACGAGTTTGTTTTTTCTTCCGAGTGCCAAGTAACTTCGGAAAAGCCAAAGTTACGAAAAGTCAAGAGCAGAACAAAATAAAATCATTTATTTTTTATGCCGAGACGGAGTAAGTTATGTTTTCTCCCCTCTCCATGTATTAAGTAATTCTATTTTCTCTTTTCCCAATTCTCTTTTTTCGAGTAAAATTGCTAACTTTGCACCACGATTATGAAAATAGGAATTATTGTAGCAATGGAAAAGGAGTTCGTCCAGTTGAAGACGCTCCTTGACGAACAGCATGCCGAGCAGCACCACGGCAAGCACTTTGTGCTGGGCAACCTCGGCAACAACGAAATCATTATGCAGCAGTGCGGCATCGGAAAGGTGAACTCCACCATCGGTGCCGTGGAACTCATCAACCAGTATCATCCCGACCTCGTCATCAGCACGGGCGTGGCTGGCGGTGCCGACGTACAGATGAACATCATGGATGTTGTGGTATCCACCGAATGCACCTACCACGACGTATACTGCGGCAGCGAGGTGGAATACGGACAACTCATCGGCACACCGGCGCGCTTCACATCGCCGAAGGAACTTGTCGCCAAGGCCGTAAGCCTGTCAGCACAGCCCACCGCCTCATCGCCCGCTGCCAACCAGATTCACGCCGGCCTCATCGTCAGCGGTGACTGGTTTGTCGACACCAAGGAGAAGATGGCCTCCATCCTCAGCCTGTTTCCGCAGGCGAAAGCCGTCGACATGGAGAGTTGTTCCATCGCCCACACCTGCCATCTCTATCACACACCCTTCATCTCGTTCCGCATCATCAGTGACATTCCACTGAAAGACAACAAGGCAAGCCAGTATTTCGACTTCTGGGCGCGACTGGCAGAAGGGTCATTCAATGTAACCAAACGATTCCTGGAGACGCTCTAAAGGAGTATGCGCCAGCATACTCCGGCCTATCGGCCCTATTAGGCCTATAAGCCTTTTAAGCCCTATAGGGCCTATAGGTTCTATAAAATCCACCCCCTATAAATCACCGTCTGCGCCACCCCTCTGGTCAGCAGATAGGCATTCATGGCCAGCCATAGCCCATGGTTGCCAAATGCGGTGTGTAGCGAATAATACAAAACAAAAAACACGGCGGCAGCGATAAACGAAGATACGAACATGCCGCGGCTCGCCGTAATACCGATAAACACGCCGTCCCAGATAAACGCCCCGATGCTGCATGCCGGTATCAGATAAGCCCACCACACATATTCCTGCGAGGCAACAATCACCGTCGGCTCGTCGGTGAGCAGCCCCAAGAAGGCCTCGCCGCCCAGCACATAGACTGCGGTGAACAGCAGCGTGCACACCCCGCCCCAGCGGAAACAGCGGCTCACGGTGTCGCGGAACGCCGCGCGGTTGGCCGCGCCCCAGTATTTGCCACTCATGGCCTCGGCGGCGTTGGCAAAGCCGTCCATCACATAACTCACCAGCAGATAGAGTTGCATCAGCAGCGTGTTGGCCGCCAGAATCACCTCCCCCTGCCATGAACCGGCAGAGGTGAAGAACAGCATCACGCTCACCAGGCACAGTGTGCGCAGGAAGATGTCGCGGTTAATCTCGAAGAAGCGAAGCATCGGCGCGCGCGAGAAAACGCTTTTCAGCACCATGCGCAGCGCACTGCCCGTGAGATGGCGGCGCAGGTGCTTACCATAGTAGCGGCGGCACATCACCAGTGCCATAGCGAACCCCGTCCATTGCGCCACCAGCGTTCCCGCGGCCACACCGTCCACCTTCATGCCCATGCCGAACACCAGGACCAGACTCACCACGATGTTCACCAAGTTCTGCGTAACGGCCACCGCCATGGGTATGCGCGAGTTCTGCATGCCGATAAACCAGCCGTTCATGCTGTAAAGTCCCAGCATGGCCGGAGCACCCCAGATGCAGATGTGATAATAGGTCTTCACCAACTGCCCCACCTCCTCCGAGGGCTGCATCAGCAGCAAGGCCAGTTGGCGCAGAGGTATCTGCAGTATAAGCAGCGCCAAGGCTATCATAAAGGCTATGGAGAGCGCACGCAGCAACAACAGCGCCACCTCTCTCATGTCGCGCCGTCCCAATGCCTGCGAGGTGAGCCCGCTGCTACCCATGCGCAGGAATCCGAATATCCAGTAGGTGGTATTAAACACCATACTGCCAATGCTGATGGCTGCGATATAGGCAGCCGCCCCGAGGTGGCCCACAATGGCCACGTCGACAAGCCCCAGCAGCGGCACCGTGATGTTGCTCACTATCGAGGGAATGGCTATCCTCAGTATTTGTTCATCGCGCGCGTTCATTCTTTTATCTTCATGTCTCAGAAACACCTCTATACTTGTTTCCCGCCTCTACCCCTAAACCTATGCAGGAGCCGGCTCATGCGGCACAGGGCGTTCATGCCAAACAGTCTGAGCAGCAGAGCCTTCAGGCGCTGCACAGCCGTGAGGCCCACTGCCGTCACGCTCACGCGGCGCATCGGCAGCAGCGGTTCATCGCCCGTCTGCTCCCACACATCCAACTGAATGTTCAGCACGTGCATATAATAGCGGTCGTCCACCCACCTCGGCATCACGCGCAGGTGGGCTTTCAGCAAACAATTCAGGTCGTGTCCGTCGGCCGTGGCAGTGATTCCGTTGGCATTCGCGCAGTAATAGTACATACCTGTCGCGGTGGTGCGCACGCGCCGCGCATGATTCAGCAGAAGCGGAAGCGTGGCCACATCCTCGAACACCTCGCCCTCGGGAAATCGCACATCCTCAAATAGACGGCGGCGAAACACTTTGTTGCACGCATAGGCATGCTCATAGCCATGCGCCTCCAGCCAATACACGCCCATGTCGTCGTATGAGCGGTCGGCCAGACGCACGCTCGTCTGCCACGGAGCACCATAATGGCGGCAAAACGGATATTCCACGATGTCGCTCTCTGCCGTCAGCGGCACCACACTGGCATAGGTATCGCGGCCGATGAAGTCATCGCTGTCCACAAAAGTGATCAGTTCGCCCCGCGCCACCGCGATGCCGGCATTGCGCGCACGGCTTAGCCCGCCGTTCTGCTGATGGATAACGCGCACGCGACTGTCGCGCCGCGCCCACTCATCGCACAACAGCGGACAACGGTCGGGCGAGCCGTCGTCAACCAGTATCACCTCCATGTCGGCGAACACCTGTCCTAAGATGCTCACCAGACAGCGGTCCAGCGTCGACTCTGCACGGTAAACGGGAACAACCACGCTCAGTTTCATTGTCAACGGATTTAACATAATAACGCAAAAACACCGCAATTGTTGTTTCCCTCACGCTGAATTTGGCGCGCCTCTGCAAGATTCTGATAAACCCACAACGCCGCCTTTTCCCAAGAAAACCACCTGTTTCCCCGACCCGTTTCTTCAGAATGGAGCCTCCGAAACGGCACTCTGTAAGAATAAATAATTCTTTTTCATCACCTTCGCATATTCTGGATGATATGAAGACGCATTTACAATATAAGAAATAATAAAAAAACTGATAATGATAATATTCTTCTCATTACTATTCATAAATCTCATGCGAAGAAGAGGTTGTCTTCTCGCAATAAATGTCCTTAATAATAAAGTTTTTTGCTTTATTTACGAACACCTCTATCCAGGTTTCATCGTCAGGTATATCCTTCCAGAACTCAGAATCCAACACTTGGGGAGATTTAACAACGACATTAATCGTGTAATACGTCAAACCGCTGTGCATCTGGTCATCATCCTTTGAAAAGAACACCACCTCATCCACATAAATCTTTCCGTCTGTACCAGGAATCCAAGGACTGGTCTCCGTCGTGGTCACACTATTAATGATGAAAGATTTCTTTTGTACCAGAAAGTCGCAAACCGCCTCTATCTTCTTGCCTATGAAATCTTTCTTCTTAGCAACAAGTTCCTTTACGATTGCCTCTTCAGGGTCTGAAGAGCCATTCTTTTGGCTATTACCTGACCATGCGAATGTGCTCGTCAAGAGACACAAACACAAAATTAACTGTTTCTTTTTCATCATCATTCGCCTTTAGAGTAAATTGCCCTCTGTATTTATTATTACAATTGAATGGACTCCTTGTACCACACAATGTCCTTCACAACAAAATTTTTCGTTTTTTCAACAAATGCTTCAATCCAGGTCTCATCATCAGGTAATGACAACCAGAACTCACGATCTAACACATTTTTATCTTCAACTAATATCTCAAGCGCGTAGAATTCCTCTCCAGAGATAATCTCGTGGTAAGTCTTCGAATAAAGGATAAGGCTCATCAAATACATTTTTCCATCTGAGTCAGGAGCCCAAGGACTGGTTGTATCTGTATTCACATGGTTAATAATGAAATCCTTCTTTTGCACCAGGAAATCATATACATTCTCCACCTTCTTGCCGATAAAGTCCTTCTTCTTGGCAACAACTGACTTTAACACCGTTTCTTGTTTGTCACTTGTTGACAAGTTTGATGTACTTTGAGAATGCGAACCTTGAACGGACAGACTCAACAATACAAATACAAGTAGTAATAAATAATTCTTTTTCATCATCATTCACATTTTATAGGTTGATATTTTTCTTTTTTCTTATCATCTATGATTCTTACTACCCCATACACACAGTTTTTCAGCCCACCAGTGAGGGTTGTTTTTATTATACTCACTCCTGCATCGTACTTTTCTATTACGCTTGATAAAGCAGCCAACAGATAATATGTGCTATCATAATTCTTATAAAGACTATTAGAATGCCTAATTAGTTTATAAATATTTCCTCCTCTTTTAAAATCATTCGTCGTGCTGTCGACTTCATTTTTTATCACTTTATAGAAATTTGCGGCTTTTTCCCTGTCAGTGATAAGCAATGTATAGAAACACTGCCTGGAGTCGCAATAGACTACCGAACCCGCATAATATTTCATGTCTGAATCTGTCGCATGATGAGCCAAGTTAAGCAAATCCATTGGCGAAGGACTAGGAATACGATTAAAAGGATGACTGTGAACTGTTAAAATACTTTTGGATGTTGCATTGTCATACACATTACTATTATTATAACTTTTTATCGGAGTAATGGTATATTCAACATCACTGTTTTCATGATACTCAACTCCTATTGAATGCTCTATCGAATCTTTCTTGTGAACATAAGACATATAAGCATCAAGAGTTGAAGAATCAAGACCAGGCACAGACTTAATACCCTTGCACAACGTTAAATAGTCGCTGATGACCTTTTTGTATTTCTCCTGATTCTTGAGCGTTTCACAATCAGTGAGTGGTTCTGGATATTTCTTCAACTTATTCTTTCCAATAACAGAAACACTGCCAGCATTGCCGCCAGATGTACCTCCGGTATAGCCGCCTCCTCCACCAGGATTGGGCTTAGGATTGACTTCAAACTGAAATGATACATGAAAGCCTGTTGTACTCAACAAGTCATTATATACATCCGTCATCAACGTCATAATCTGATTGTCATCGAGAACATTCCTAATAGATGTATATGTGTCTATAGTCCCAGAATAATCAGATGACAAAGTAACAATACAATTATTTAAGAGGGCATCCTGATTGACACACATCATTGTCAAACGGTTATTGACAGCCGCAATTATTGTATATGGACTTAAGGCATATACTACAATCTCACCATCTTCAACAGTACTGCCCCCACCAATATGAGTTGCCTGATAACGAATAATTATCCTCTCCTTATCAGATGACGAACTCATCAGTCCTGCCGTTTCTCCGTCTGTTCTGATTGGTACAATCGTATCAGCAAGAGCCATGCCTGTTTCCAGAGAGTCGTCTATGGCAATGCCATGCTTGGATTTAAGATGGTGGAACTGGCTGGAATAGAGAAAACGCTCCGTGATGGGAATCTCATGGTTCAGCACATCACCGTCTACGTATTGCGGTGTCAGCAGGCGGTCAAGCAAACGAGCACGGTCGCCATCGAGCGGCTCATTGGCAATCGGATAATATACGGCACCCGTCACCTTGCTACCGTCTACATCGCCAAACGGTATCACGTAGCATAGGCCATGGGTGGATGAACTCAACAGATTCGTCATTTCATAAAAAGGTTTCTTACCAGCAAGCATGTCTCTGAACTGTTCGCGCGCAGCATCTTGCTTGTCCAGCACGCTCAGGAAATGCCGTGCATCGGCATTGCCGACATCCTCCGGCAGATTGGTTTTTGCCGGCAGGTCCTCCTGAACCGCACAGGCAGCCAACAACAGGCATGCCAGCAGAGCCGCAAGGCAGCCGTTCTTGTCTGTTACAAAGATAGGAATCTTTCTTCTTTTAAATGTTGTTTTCATTATATTTTTTGTTAAACAGGTGAAATTTATCGACAATATTTACAAATTGATGCATCCAAGAAAGACGAAATTGCCCTGTATAAGCATGATGTCGCAGGCACCAGTGTACATTGCAGGCAGTTGAACATGCTGCTGAGAACTGGTGACTATCGTAGAATAAACCACGATTCCATTCTGAACCAACCTCAGTTCATACTCCGGATGAACATACTTGAAGATTAACACATGATGCGAATAAGAAGCGTGAGGGCGAAGAATGGGAGTCTTATGATGTTCATGATGAGTAGGTTCTTTATCAATAATCCCCTCTTCAAATTCAATTTCATCGTCTTCTCCTTCTTCATCGTTTTCCCACATTGAGGCCTGCGCTGACATAAACGCAAAAGACAGCATAAAAATAAATAATTTTTTCATTGTTTTGATATTGTTTCCGGCTGCAAAATTAGTCCGAATACAAACAATGAACAAACTTTTTGAAGGCTAAAATTTCACTCCGATTTTACTCTTTAGAAGAAAGTTGATTATCAGCAATTTAGATAGTATTGCGCGTTTAAATTTGTCTCAAAAGACGGTCAAAATCCTTAGCATGGCCCTCCTGACGGAAAAGTTTTTGCAACAAATTGAAACGGATTTTCGTGGCATAGGCCGCAGAATAGCCCAGCATATTGCTCACTTCAGAGGGTTTGAAATACATGCGGATAAGCAGGCACGTATGGAATTCGTATCTGCTTAACTGCACGGATTCCTCTGAGAGGAACGACATAAAGTCGGGCAACGTCTCGGAGAGATAATTCTCAAGGCGTTTCAGATCTTGGTCGTTGAGTTGCTCGCCCTTGGACGACAGTTTCTGCAAATGAGCATATATGGGCGACTCCTTTATTTGCCGCTCTTTCTCCTTATAGGCACGACTGGTCTTGTACTCATGCTGGCGGACTGTTATTTCAAGTTGGCGTATCGTCTGCTCCTTGGCAGCAATCAGTTGCGCGGCGTTAGAGGCCTCGCTGCGCAACAATCTCAAATCCTGGCGCGCCTTTTCCAGTTGGGCCAGGTTTTCCTGATATGCACGTACCTCCGCCCGGAGCCTCTCGCGCATGATATAATATATAAGGTACGCGATAACGGCGAGTGCCACCACGGAGATGCCCATCACCCAGAGCCAAAAGCGCTTTCGGGAAAGTTCCTTCTCTTTTTTCTGCGCCAGCAACTGGTTGTGCGTGTAGTCGTAGCGCGCACTTGCTTCAGAGATCATCTCTGTAGCCATTTGCGCATAGACAGAGTCGTTCATCTCATAACTGTAAATCGCATATTTGGCTGCGGAGTCAGGCTGGTTTATTCTCTGGTATAGCATGGCCAGTCCTCGTGAGGCGGCATTCTGATTATTAAAATCGCGCCCGTCACGAAGTTCCTTGCGAAACCAATAGACAGCAGAGTCGTGCTGCCCTACAGCCATATAGTAATTACCCTTTATGTAATAATAGACTTCTCTTCCTTTTTCGATATTGCCACAAGAATCGAAAAAACCGGACTTCTGTTCGTAGTTGTCAAGAATCTGCTTCGCCTTGGCATATTCTCCCCTGTCTATCCAGCGTTCAGCATTATCAAGCAGATAGGATGAAGCATATTCATCACGTCCGATATTATGGAAATCTCTGGCAAGACGCTCCGTATAGTCCATGACGGAATCGGTTCGACCCAAACGCTGACAAACGGTGATAGCCAGCCCCTGACAAACCAAGGCTCCCAACGTGTCACCTCCTTCAAACGAATACGCACTGGACAACCTCAATACCTCCAAACTTTGATCGTACAAACTTTGATAATAGTACAGTTTACCCAGTTGGAATGTGACAATGCCCAACTGTTTCTTGTCGCAATCATCGCTTGCCGTATCCGCCGCCTCGATAGCATTCTTGAAACACTCCATCGCCATGGGAGCATCGTTCATGTCGCTGTACGCGCGTCCCTGCAGGTAATAGGCAAGCATGCGGTCGTTGGGTGAGCCATGACGGCTGAAGTAATCCACAAGCCGGTTGGACTCTGTTGCTGAGGTGAACACTGTGTCGGCCTGGTTCTTGTCGCTGAGCACAAGCAGATCGTGCCGCATACGATTGTAGCGGCCGTTGCATGCCGACAGCACTGCTGCCAGAAGGATAAAGAAAAGGAAAGCCTTTCTCACGCCACGGAACAGATTGGAGAGCGCTTACTCCTTGTTGGCGCGTTTGCGCTCTAAGTGGTCGAGAATGGTTTTGCGCATGCGCATCGACTTTGGCGTTACCTCCACATACTCGTCTTCCTTGATATACTCCAGACATTCTTCAAGACTCATCACGGTCTTTGGCACGATGCGTGCCTTCTCGTCGGTGCCTGAAGCGCGCACATTGGTGAGTTGCTTGGCCTTGCACACGTTGATGACGAGGTCGTTGTCGTGAACGTGCTCGCCCACCACCTGTCCGGCATATACTTCTTCTCCGGGGTCGATGAAGAACTTGCCGCGGTCTTGCAGTTTGTCGATGGCATAGGCAAAGGCAGAGCCTGTCTCCTGCGAAATCATCGAACCGTTCAGACGGCGGGTGATGTCGCCCTTATAGGGCTGATAGTCCTTGAAGCGGTGAGCCATGATGGCTTCGCCCTGCGATGCGGTGAGCACATTGGTGCGCAGTCCGATAATTCCGCGCGAGGGGATTTCGAACTCAATGTTCACGCGGTCGCCCTGCGTCTCCATGGAGATGAGGTCGCCCTTGCGGCGCGTCACCATGTCGATCATCTTCGACGAGAACTCTTCCGGCACGTTGATGGTGAGTTCCTCAATAGGCTCACACTTCTGTCCATCTATGTTTTTGTAGATTACCTGTGGCTGCCCCACTTCCAGTTCGTAGCCCTCACGACGCATGGTTTCAATCAGCACAGAGAGATGAAGCACACCGCGCCCGCTGACAATCCATTTATCGGTGGCATCCTCGAAAGGCTCTACGCGCAAGGCGAGATTCTTCTCCAACTCACGGTTCAGACGGTCCTGGATGTGACGGCTGGGGCAGTATTTTCCTTCTTTACCGAAGAAAGGCGAGTCGTTGATGGTGAAAAGCATCGACATGGTGGGCTCGTCGATGGCAATAGGCGGCAGCGGTTCGGGATTCTCGAAGTCGCAGATGGTGTCGCCAATTTCGAATTTCTCCAGTCCGATCACGGCGCAGATGTCGCCAGAATCCACATGGTCGGTCTTCACGTGGCCCATTCCCTCGAAAGTGTGCAGTTCCTTGATCTTGGTTTTCTCCAAGGAACCGTCGCGGTGGGAGATGGTGATGTTCATGCCGTTGGTGAGCGTGCCGCGGTGAACGCGTCCCACAGCGATGCGCCCGGTGTAACTGCTGAAGTCGAGCGACGTGATGAGCATCTGCGGCGTGCCTTCCAACTGGCGCGGCGCAGGTATTACTTCCACAATCTTATCAAGCAGATAGGTAATGTCGTTAGTGGGTTTGCTGTAGTCTTCGCCCATCCATCCGTTCTTGGCAGAGCCGTAGACCACGGGGAAATCGAGTTGGTCTTCGGTGGCGTTGAGGGCAAACATCAGGTCGAACACCATCTCGTAGACCTCTTCGGGGCGGCAGTTGGGCTTGTCCACCTTGTTGACCACCACGATGGGCTTCAGTCCTATTTGCAGCGCCTTCTGCAAAACGAAGCGTGTCTGCGGCATCGGACCTTCGAAGGCATCCACGAGCAGGAGGCATCCGTCGGCCATATTGAGTACACGCTCCACCTCGCCGCCGAAGTCGGAGTGTCCCGGAGTATCGATGATGTTGATTTTAGTGCCTTTCCAGTTAATGCTTACGTTCTTGGAAAGGATGGTGATGCCGCGCTCGCGCTCCAAATCGTTGCTGTCTAACACCTGACTGCTCAGGTTCTGTCCGTCGCGGAAAAGATGTCCGGCGAGCATCATCTTGTCTACCAAAGTGGTTTTGCCATGGTCCACATGGGCAATAATGGCAATATTTCTTATGTCTTGCATAAACCTACTAAAAAATTAAAAGCGGCTGCAAAGGTACTACTTTTCAGTGAGAAATCAGGAATAAGGAATTATAAATTATGATTACTTAACCTGAGAGGGGAAGAAAGGCGGAGGCAATGGCTATTGGTTGTTGCATCAGAAGGGCTGAAGTCCTGAATTCAAGAGGCATGGAGTTCGGGCATTGGCATTCCGCTCTGAGGTGCATCCTGATGTGCCGTTATCTGTTAATAATTAATAAAAGAGCAAGCAAAAAGACGAATTACGGAGCAATTGTTCCCGATATTTGAAAAGAAAGTAGTACCTTTGCACCCGATTTCGCAAGAAGTCAGTCGGAAACTCCGATGCATTCGACGATGTTGCCGTTGTGATTAAGGCGGTGGACTTCAGAAGGATGTAATTACAAACAATTATTAATCAAACAAAACCATGTATTTAGACAAAGCCAAGAAAACTGAGATTTTCGAGAAGTACGGCCAGTCAGCAACCGATACCGGTTCGGCTGAGAGCCAGATTGCACTGTTCACCTATCGCATTGCTCACCTGACAGAGCACCTGAAGCAGAACCACAAGGATCACAGCACAGCACGCTCGCTGACAAAGTTGGTAGGTAAGCGCCGCTCTATGCTCGACTATCTGAAAGACCGTGACATCAATCGCTATCGTGCTATCGTTAAGGCACTTGGTCTTCGCCGATAGGCCTCAGTATTTCTTTCAAAGGAATCATTACGAAATCCCTCATCTGCATCAGCGGATGGGGGATTTTCAGTTGCGGCTCGTCCACGTGGAGGTCGTCGTAGAGCAGGATGTCAATGTCGATAGGACGGTCATGATATACTGGAGCGGCATCGGGCGTGGAAACGGTCTTCTGTCTGCGTCCCAGTTCCCTTTCTATCTGCTGGGTGACGCGCAACAACTCCATGGGAGACAGTTCGGTGGTGCAGCAGACGGCTGCATTGACGAAGAGATGCTCCGACTGAAAGCCCCAGGGTTCTGTTTCGTAAAGAGTTGACCGGCGCACAACGGTGCCGACCAACTCTCCTATTCTTTTGACAGCCTTACGAATCAGTGCCTTCCTGTTGCCAAGATTGCTTCCGAGGCTGAGATATACCACATGTTTCATGTTGTGTGACAGTGATTAACACTGACGCTTAATCGTCTAATATCAGCATGGCATCACCATAGCAGCCAAACATATAGCCGTTCTTCACAGCCAGGTCGTAGGCCTTCATCACCAGATCGTAGCCGCCGAAGGCTGCCGTCTCCATAAGCAGCGTGGACATGGGATGATAGAAATTGGCAATCATGGCATCGGCCACGCCAAACTCATAAGGCGGGAAGATGAACTTGTTGGTCCATCCCTCGTATTCCTTCAGCAACTTATCGGTGCCCATGGCGGTCTCCGTGGCCTTCACCACGCTTGTGCCCACGGCGCATACGCGATGGCCTTTCTGCTTGGTTTCGTTCACGAGTTTGCAGGCTTCGGCACTGACAAACATCTGCTCGGAGTCCATCTTATGCTTGGTGAGGTCTTCCACTTCGATGTCGTGGAAATTGCCCAGTGCACAATGCAGGGTGATAAAGGCAAAGTTGATGCCCTTGATCTCCATACGCTTCAGCATCTCGCGGCTGAAATGCATGCCGCTGGCAGGCGTGGTGACAGCCCCTTCGTTCTTGGCAAAGATGCACTGGAAGTCTTCCATGTCGTCGGCGGTTGCTGCACGGCGGTCAACGATATAGTGAGGCAGCGGTGCCTCTCCCAGCGCATAGAGTTCGCGTTTGAACTCATCGTGAGGACAATCGTAGAGGAAGCGCAGGGTGCGTCCGCGGCTTGTAGTGTTGTCAATCACCTCGGCCACCATCGTGCCGCTGTCGTCGAAGAACAGTTTGTTGCCGATGCGGATCTTGCGGGCCGGCTCCACCAGCACGTCCCACAGGCGCATCTCCTTGTTGAGTTCGCGCAGCAAGAACACCTCTATCTTGGCATCCGTCTTCTCCTTGGTGCCATAAAGACGTGCCGGGAACACCTTCGTGTCGTTGAAGACAAAGGTATCGTTCTCATCGAAATGGTCGAGCACGTTGCGGAAATCAAGGAACACGGGATTGCCGTCGGCATCCTTGAGGGGCTCCCCGTTGTCGTCGGTCTTATACATGTCAATCGTCTGCGACTTGCGATGGAGCACCATCAGACGACACTCATCACGACGGGTGATACGGAAGGTTTCTTTCTCACCATTCTCGTTCTCAAACTCACGGTAGATGCTGTGTGGATACAATGCCACCAACTCCTCTGGCAGTTTAAATTTGAACTGTGATAGTTTCATATTCTATTTTCTGATTATTGTTTCTCTTTTATTCGTTGCCACTCCTCGGCCTACCCCTCAATCTGCTGACACTCCAGCCAATGGGGGAACTGCTCAAGAGTGATGCAGTTGTCAATGCTCACATCCCCCACCCTTGTGCGGCAGAGAGAAGTGAGATAGGCACCCGACTCCAACTGCTCGCCAATGTCACGAGCCAGCGAGCGGATGTAAGTGCCCTTGCCGCAAACCACGCGGATGCTCATCTGCATCATCTCCTCGTCGAAATGCAGCAATTCTATCTCGTCGATACGCACCATCTTGGGCTGTATCTCGAAATCCTTGCCTTTGCGGCTCAACTGATAGGCACGCTTGCCATTGACACAGACGGCACTGTAGACAGGCGGCACCTGCGGAACGACATCGCCCACAAACGACGCGAGAAGAGCCTCCACCCTCTCGCGCGTGATCTGCGACGTGGGGAACACCTCGTCTACGGGATGCTCCATGTCATGGCTGGGAGTGGAAGCGCCCAACTGCAACGTGGCCACATACTCCTTGGTGTGCGCCTGCAGGGTCTCTATCTGCTTGGTTGCCTTGCCCGTGCAGAGTATCAGCACCCCTGTGGCAAGCGGATCAAGCGTTCCGGCATGGCCCACCTTCACCTTGTATTTCATCCTGCGTGTGAGCAGGAAGCGGATGTGCGCCAGAGCCTGAAAACTCGACATGGCATACGGCTTGTTGATATATAGTATTTCTCCAGTGCGAAAATTCATCTTCCTGATATCAGCACAATGAATAGACGATGGCAATGGCTCCCACGATGGCACAGTAGATGCCAAAATAGATGAGTTTTCCTTTCTTCACGATATTAATCATCCAGCGGCAGGCAAAACAGCCTGACACGAATGCGGCAAGGAAGCCCACCAGCAAGGGCACGGCACCAATGCTGCCGAACACATTCTCGCCCTTCACGGTCTTCAGCACATCGAGCAGCGCCTCTCCGAGAATGGGAGGTATAACCATGAGGAAGGAGAACTGCGCCAGTTTTTCCTTCTTGTCGCCCAGTAAAAGACCTGTGGCGATGGTACTGCCGGAGCGCGACAGTCCGGGAAGAACGGCACATGCCTGCGCAATTCCGATGATAAAGGCATCTTTGATGCTGATGCGCGATTTCTGGCGCGGCTTGGCATAGTAGGAAAAGGTAAGCAAGGCGGCGGTCACCAACAGCATAATGCCCACGATGAGCAGCCCTGAGCCGAAGACGGCTTCCACCTGATCCTTGAAGAACACGCCGACAATTCCAACAGGAATCATCGAAACGAGGATGTTCACCACATACTTTGTCTCGTCGTTCATCTGGAACTTGAACAGCCCCTTGAAAATCCATTCCACCTCACGCCACAAAACGACCAGCGTGCTGAGCACCGTGGCCACATGTACGGCAACATCGAAAGCAAGGTTGTCCTCCCCGCTTACTCCTAAAATCTCCTGACCAATCGTCAGATGACCACTGCTGCTCACGGGCAGGTATTCTGTAAGACCCTGGATTAATCCCAGAATCAATGCATGTATCCAATCCATAAATGCTTAAAAAGTAATTAACGTGTCCTACTTCCCGGTTATTCCTCGCTGTTTTTGGGTTTGCGAAGAATGGCATAGACAATTGAAACAAACCCGATGAATGTGATCAGCGGAGCCACGGTGATGTGCATGGAGTCGAAGATGTCCGGATTGAACGTCTTCTCATCGGAAGAACCGCCGCTCATCAACACAAATCCTATGATAACCACCAACATGCCCACTGCCAGCAGGATGTAGTTCACACGGTCGAATGCAAAGTTTTTCTTATCCATATATTTTTATCTTTTTAATTGCTTAACTAATCCTTATTGATTATGAATTCACACTGATGATTGGAAAGTGTAACACTGACAGAACACATCATATCTTATACAGTTCGCCGGCCTTCATCCTCAAGAACCTGTTCACAGAGAAATAAGAACAAAGCACGGTGATCAGTATGCCGAACACCAAAACGGCTCCCGCCGTAATCGCCATCACAGGCCAGGTGATAACAGTCAGCACATCGGGCTCGTGATAATAAAGCACATAGATGCAGGTGCCTAAGACAGCAATGGCGATGAGCGCCGCCACCACGCCGATGGTGATGCTGCGGCGAAGGAAGGGCCGGCGGATGAATCCCCACGAGGCTCCTACGAGTTTCATCGTGTGGATGCTGAACCGTCGGGCATAGATGCCGAGTTTCACGCTGTTGTTAATCAATGAGAAAGAGATGATGGTGAGCAGGACGGCAAGCACCAGAAGCACCACGTTGATTTTGCTGAGCGTCTGGTTCACCTCATTAATAAGGTCCTTGGGATACTCAAGTTCCTGCACACTGGCATTCTTCTTCAACTCTTTCGTTATCCATTTCAGCGAATCGTTGTTGGCATAGTCAGCCTTCAACTGCAACTCAATGCTGCTCAGATAAGGATTTCCTCCGGCGAACTCACTGGGATCGACACCGAGTTCGGCCTTCTGCTCCTTCAGCACTTGCTCCTTGCTGATATATGTAAGATTACTGATGTAAGAACGATGCTCAAGTTCCTTGCAGAGTTTCTGCGCTTCTGGCGTTGTAATGTCCTCGGCAAGCATCATGGTCACCGTCAGGTTTTCCTTCACATACGCGGAAAGGTTGCGCGCTGTGAGCACGGAGAAAACCACCATTCCTAATAAGATGAGCACCATTGCGGTGCTTATGCATAAAGTTATTGCCTGCAATCCACGATGGTTGCGGGCTTTATTCTGTTTCTTTCCCATTATTCTTTTACGGCCGTAATACACCTAATTTGCTGCAAAAATACGAATTTTTCATCAGAAACGGGAAAACAGTTGCAGGAAATTATCATTCCGATGCGGTTTTTATCTGTATTTAACAATTCAAGCCGTCATGATCGCATATATTTCAGCAGAAAAAGGTCAACTCGAGAAACCTCTGGAGCCAGAGAATGACGGTAGAAAAATCAGTGCTTTTCTTTTCTGTTTCCGTGAAAATGATTACCTTTGCAAAAAAAATAAAAGAACATGTCAACGATTATATACCCCAGCCCCATATTCGGCCCTGTACATAGCAGGAGACTCGGTGTGTCGCTGGGCATTAACTTGCTGCCCGGAGACGGCAAGACATGCACTTTCGACTGCATCTACTGCGAATGCGGCTTCAACGCTGATTTCCGCCCGAAACAAAAGATGCCTACCCGCGAAGAAGTGGCCATGGCACTGGAGGCCAAACTTCAGGATATGCAGAAGAACGGCCCTGCACCCGACGTTTTCACATTTGCCGGCAATGGCGAGCCTACGGCTAACCCACATTTCCCCGAAATCATCAGCGACACCATCCACTTGCGCAACCGCTATTTCCCGCAGGCAAAGGTTTCTGTGCTCAGCAACTCAACGATGATTCTAAAACCGCGCATCCGCGAAGCGCTGATGAAAGTGGACAACAACATCCTGAAACTCGACACGGTGGCACCCGACTACATCCGCAAGGTGGATCGCCCAACCGGGCTTTACGACTTGCACCGTATCATTGAATCCATGAAACTGTTCGATGGCCATCTCATCATACAGACGATGTTCATGAAAGGCAGTTTTAATGGAGAGGACGTTGACAACACTGGAGAAGAATACGTGGTGCCATGGTTAGAGGCAGTGAAAGAAATCGGTCCACAACAAGTGATGATCTATACCATCGACCGTGAAACGCCCGCCCACCAACTTATCAAGGCTTCGCATGAGGAACTGGATGCCATCCGAGACCGTGTAAAGGCCATGGGCATTCCATGCAGTGCCTCATACTGAACCGCCGAAACGCACACCCAATCAGACAAACATCAAATGAAACAATATTCAGACGACGAATTAGCAGCGATTCTTGACAAAGACATTTTCCACCAGATATCTGCCACAGCCGACGAACTGGGGCTGGAATGCTATGTAGTGGGCGGCTATGTGCGCGACATATTCCTGGAACGCCCATCCAACGACATCGACGTGGTGGTGGTGGGCAGCGGTATTTCCGTGGCAGAAGCCCTGAAAAAGAAACTGGGAAAGCGCGCTCACCTTTCGGTATTCAAGAACTTCGGAACCGCCCAGATAAAGACAAAAGGAATAGAAGTGGAATTCGTTGGGGCGCGCAAAGAGAGTTACAGCCACGACTCACGAAAACCGATTGTTGAGAACGGGACACTCGAAGATGACCAAAACCGGCGCGACTTCACCATCAACGCGCTTGCCATCTGCCTGAACAGCAGCCGTTTCGGCGAACTGGTGGATCCCTTCAACGGCCTCTACGACATGGAGGACGGCATCATCAGGACTCCGCTTGACCCCGACATCACTTTTTCCGATGACCCGCTGCGCATGCTTCGATGCATCCGCTTTGCCACCCAACTGAACTTCTACATCGAAGACGATACCTTCAATGCATTACAACGCAATGCTGCCCGCTTGAAAATCATCAGCGGCGAACGCATCGCAGACGAGATGAACAAGATTATGATGAGCCGCCATCCCAGCACCGGATTCGACTACCTGTACCGGTCTGGCCTGCTTTTCATCATTCTTCCAGAATTGGTGGCGCTCGACAATGTGGCCAAACAGAATGGCCGAACACACAAGAACAACTACTACCACACCATGGAAGTGCTCGAGAATGTCGTAAAAAGCCAGGTAGAGAAATCAAAGGACATTCGAGAAAACGAATACACGCTATGGCTGCGCTGGGCTGCCCTCCTTCATGACATTGGCAAGATGAAGGTGCGCCGCTGGGATGGCGCAGCAGGATGGACATTCCACAACCACAACTATGTGGGCGCGAAAATGGTTCCTGAGATATTCAGACGTATGAAACTGCCTTTGGACAACAAGATGAAATATGTGCAGAAGATGGTGGAACTGCACATGCGCCCAATTGTGATTGCCGACGATGTGGTGACCGACAGTGCCGTGAGACGACTGCTGAACGATGCCGGTGACGACATCGATGATTTAATGACATTGTGCGAAGCCGATATTACAAGCAAGAACCAAGTAAGGAAGTCGCAGTTCCTGGAGAATTTCCGTATCGTGCGTGAGAAACTGAACGACCTGAAAGAAAAAGACTACAAGCGTCTGCTCCAGCCTGTCATCGACGGAAACGAAATCATGAGCATGTTCAAACTGCATCCATCGAAAGAAGTGGGTATTCTGAAAAAATATTTGAAAGATGCCGTGCTTGACAACAAGGTGCCTAATGAACGCGCTCCCCTGATGCAACTTCTCATGCAAAAGGCAGAAAGCATGGGACTCGTAAAGGCTGCAAAAGATAGTTAATTGTTGCAAAAGTTCATGTTTACATCGTAACACTATAAATAATAATGTGTACTTTTGCACTCCGAAAACTCACAACCTCAAAAAAGTTTTCGTTATTACATTTGAATTAATATCATTATAGTTAAGATAAATATGAAAAGTAAGAAATTTATGATGATGGTGGCATGCATCGCTCTACTCACCTCTTGTGGAGGAAAGCGTGGTGGCATGCCAAACTTCGGTGACAATGAGTATCCTGTTCAGACAGCACAGGTACAGAGTACATCCATGCAAACCACATTCCCAGCCACAATCAAAGGCGTTCAGGATGTGGAAATCCGCCCGAAGGTGGCCGGTTTTATCACAAGGGTTTGCGTAAAAGAAGGCCAATCGGTAGGAGCAGGCCAATTATTGTTCGTTATTGACAATGAGACCTATCAGGCTGCAGTAAGACAAGCACAGGCAGCCGTGAATACCGCAACAGCGCAATGCAATACAGCAAAACTGACATTCGAAAACAGCCAGCAACTGTTCGAAAACAAGGTGATTGGTTCTTTCGAACTTGAATCTGCCAAGAACACCTATCAGAGTGCACAGGCACAACTGGCACAGGCAAAAGCAGCATTGGCATCTGCCAAAGAAACGCTTAGTTTCTGCTATGTAAAAAGTCCTGCCGCAGGTGTCGTCGGTTCGCTGCCCTATAAAGTAGGTGCTATGGTTAGTTCCGGCAGTGTACCTGCATTGACCACTGTTTCCAACATCAGTAGCATGGAAGTGTATTTTGCCGTATCTGAGAAAGAAATGCTCACACTGTCAAAGACTGCCGGCGGTGCCAATGCAGCCATCAGCAATTATCCTCCGGTAAAACTGCAACTGGCCGACGGTACCATGTACGGACATGAAGGAAAAGTGATGAAGGCAAGCGGCGTCATTGATGCAGCAACAGGTAGCGTGCAGTTGATTGCCCACTTCCCCAATCCGGAGCGACTTCTCAAGAGTGGCGGATCCGGCTCTATCATTGTGGCTAAAGACGACAACACTGCAATCATCATTCCGCAGTCGGTTGTGTCAGAGGTGCAGAACAAGAAATTCGTCTATGTGGTTGGCAATGACAACAAGGTGAAGTACACAGAGATTACCGTTGACCCGCAGACCGACGGCAACAATTTCATTGTGAGAAGCGGTCTGAAAGCAGGTGACAAGTATGTGACGAATGGTATCACGAAACTGAGTGACGGCATGGAAATCAAGCCCATCACACCGGAACAGTATCAGAAGAAGATTGACGAATCGGCTAAAGTCGGAACCGACGGTTCTGCCAAGGGTTTCGTTGATGCCATGAGTGGCAAGAAATAAATCACAAAAAGAATCAAGTAAAAAGGAACAGTAATGACTTTTACAACATTTATAAAACGTCCGGTGCTCTCAACGGTGATTTCCATCGTAATCGTACTGTTGGGATTTATCGGTCTGGCAACGCTGCCTATCGAGCAGTATCCTGACATCGCGCCGCCAACGGTTGTGGTGTTCACCAGTTATCCAGGAGCCGATGCAGAGACCGTGAAGAATTCTGTGCTGGCTCCACTCGAAGAAAGTATCAACGGTGTGGAAGGTATGGACTATATTTCATCTTCTGCATCATCAGGATCGGCAAGTATCTCCATCTTGTTCCGTCAGGGCATGAACCCGGACATGTGTGCGGTCAATGTGCAGAACCGCGTGCAGCAGGCTCAGGCATTGCTGCCTGCCGAAGTAACGCGCATCGGTGTTACCGTCATGAAGCGTCAGACCTCGCAGGTGATGATGTTCACCCTTACGTCCGACGGCCGATACGATGACGAATTCCTTACTAACTATTCCAACATCAACATCATCCCGGCCATCAAGCGTATTCAAGGTGTGGGAGACGTGCAAAGCCCTGGTGTGAAGACTTATTCAATGCGTATCTGGCTGAAACCTGAAGTGCTCAAGCAATACAACCTGATGCCTTCAGACATCAGTGGCGTTTTGGCAGAACAGAATATTGAAGCGGCTCCGGGTACATTCGGAGAACAGTCGAATGTGGCCTACGAATATGCCATGCGCTATACAGGCCGTCTGAAAACGGAAGAGGAATTCGGCAATATCGTGATTTCAAGCGATGCAAACGGACAGACGCTGAAACTGAAAGATGTTGCCAAGATAGAACTGGGCGGATTGCAGTATTCCGTATCGATGAAGAACAACAACATCCCGTCTGTGATGGGTATGGTGCAGCAGATTGCTGGTTCCAATGCCAACGAGATTGCTGTAAATGTGAAAAAGGAACTGGAAGAGCAGGCCAAGTTGTTCCCTCCAGGCATGTTCTATAAAATCAATTATGATGTAACGGAATTCCTTTATGCCTCTATTGAGGAGGTTGTGTTCACACTCATCATGACGCTCATTCTGGTGTTCTTGGTGGTTTACATATTCTTGCAGGATTTCCGCTCCACACTGATTCCACTGATAGCCGTTCCCGTATCACTTGTCGGAACATTCTTCTTCCTGAAGATATTTGGATTTTCCATCAACCTACTGGTGTTGTCGGCATTGTTGCTGGCCATCGCCATTGTGGTGGACGATGCAATTGTGGTGGTAGAGGCAGTACATGCCAAACTCGACCAAGGCTACAAGAATTCGCTCACAGCATCCATTGATGCCATGAACGAAATCTCAGGTGCCATTATATCTATTACGCTGGTGATGGCATCGGTATTTATTCCCGTTTCGTTCATCGGCGGAACATCAGGTACATTCTACCGTGAGTTCGGTGTGACCATGGCTGTGGCCATCTTCATTTCGGCTTTGAACGCCTTGACACTGTCGCCCGCACTCTGTGCCATATTCTTGAAGCCGCACGACAAGGACGGAAAAGAAATCAAGATGTCGCGCATTGACCGCTTCCATCTGGCTTTCAACACATCTTATAACAAGGTATTAGGAAAGTACAAAGGTAGAGTCGAGAAACTGGTGCGCAAGCCCATAGCCATCGGTATTGCCGTTATTATCGGTATTGCCGTGTTGGTTACCACGATGATGACCACCAAGACCGGTCTCGTTCCTAACGAAGACACGGGTACGCTGTTCTGTACAATTTCCATGCCTCCTGCAACTTCTGTGGCAAGAACCACACAAGTAATCAACCAAGTTGACTCTATCCTGGCGGCTAATCCGGCTATTCTGAGCCGCGAGCAGATTCAAGGATACAACTTCATAGCAGGTGCCGGTTCCGACCAGGCTACATTTATCATCAAACTGAAACCTTTTGAGGAACGACAGAAAGGTTTCTGGTGGAAATTATCTGGTTTCTGGGAAGGCGACAGTTTCTATCGTTTCCTTGTGAATCCTTACGATGCCAATTCCGTGCTTGGATTGATCTACAAGCAGACCGCATCCATTAAAGACGCACAGATTCTGGCATTTGCTCCGCCAATGATTCCCGGTTTCTCTGCCAACAGCGGTGTGTCTCTGGTGATGCAAGACCGTACAGGCGGTAGCCTGAACCACTTCTTCGAAATCACGAAGGAGTATCTGGCAGAACTGAACAAGCGCCCGGAGATTCAGATGGCGCAGACTTCATACAACCCGAACTATCCACAATACATGATTCATGTGGATGTGGCCAAGTGTAAGCAGTCGGGAATATCCCCGTCAACCATCCTTACCACCCTGCAAGGCTACTATGGAGGTTTGTATGCATCTAACTTCAATGCTTACGGAAAACTCTATCGTGTGATGGTTCAAGGCGATCCTTCCACCCGCATGACTCCCGAAAGCCTCAACAGTGTATATGTACGCACTCCGTCGGGCATGTCGCCGATCAAAGAATTCTGCAACCTGGAGCGCGTATACGGTCCATCGAACATCAACCGTTTCAACCTGTTCACCTCTATTAATGTGACGGCAACGGTTGCCGACGGATACTCTACCGGTGAAGCCATCAAGGCTGTACAGGATGTGGCATCCCAGGTATTGCCGGCCGGATATACATACGACTATTCCGGATTGACACGTTCAGAGGCTGCATCCAGCAACTCCACCGCGTTGATTTTCGTGCTCTGCTTCATATTTATCTATCTGATTTTGAGTGCACAGTATGAGAGTTACATCCTGCCGCTGGCCGTTGTTCTTTCCGTTCCATTCGGATTGGCCGGCGCATTCCTCTTCACGCAGTTGTTCGGGCATTCCAACGACATCTACATGCAGATTTCTCTGATTATGTTGATTGGACTTCTTGCGAAGAATGCCATTCTAATTGTGCAGTTCGCCCTGGAACGCCGACAGACAGGTATGGCCATTTCTTGGTCGGCCGTCTTAGGTTCCGCAGCACGTCTTCGTCCTATTCTGATGACTTCGCTGGCCATGGTGATTGGTTTGCTGCCTATGATGTTCGCCACTGGCGTGGGCAAGAATGGTAACCAGACCTTGGGTGCTGCTGCCGTGGGCGGTATGTTGATTGGTACGCTGCTTCAGATCTTCGTAGTGCCAACATTGTTCGTTATCTTCCAGTCGCTTCAGGAAAAGATAAGCCCGATGAAGTTTGACGACGAAGAGAACCATGAAGTGGCAGCCGAATTACAGCAATACGCACACCGTCCGGTGGAATATCAAGTTGAAGAGTAAAAGGAGACAGTTATGAAAAAGATATTGATGATTGCCGTTTCTGCCTTGTTAATGACAGGCTGCGGCTTATATACCAAATATGAACGCCCAGATGTGAATACCACAGGACTGGTGCGCGACGTGGTTTCGCTGCACGATACGCTGGCGGTTACCGACACAACCAGTTTCGGTAACCTGCCATGGCGCAGCGTCTTCACCGACCCGCAGTTGCAGACACTGATTGAAAAAGGTCTGGAAAACAACGCTGACTTGCTCAATGCTGCACTGAATGTAAAGATGGCAGAGGAAGGGTTGAAGGTTGCCAAACTGGCCTTTATCCCGTCTTTGGCTTTCACGCCACAGGGAACAATTGCATCCTTTGACGGTGCACGGGCAACAAAATCCTATTCGCTTCCGCTCTCTGCCAGTTGGAATGTAGACCTCTTCGGCAATCTTCTCAACAGCAAGCGGAGCACACAGATGCAACTGCTGGCAACGAAAGACTACCAAACAGTTGTGAAAACCAACATCATCTCTGGCATTGCCAATCTGTATTATACTCTCTTGATGCTCGACCGTCAGGAAGAGATTCTCAATGATATGATTGGATTAACCAAGGACACGTGGGAAATGATGAAGTTGCAGATGCAACTGGGACGTGCACGTTCCACAAGCGTTCAGAGTTCTGAGTCTGCCTACTATTCTGTTCAGGCACAGGCTGTTGACATGAAACGCCAGATACGCGAAATGGAGAATTCTCTCTCTCTGCTTATTGGCCAGCCCGCACAAACCATCAAGCGCGGCAAACTCGCCAATCAGTCTCTCCCATCGAATTTCAGCACGGGCATTGGCATTCAACTGCTGAACAACCGCGCCGACGTGCATGCAGCAGAAATGTCACTTGCTCAGTGTTTCTATGATGTGAACACCGCACGTAGCCGTTTCTATCCGAGCATCACAATTACAGGTACAGGTGCTTTCACCAACCAGAACGGTCTGGTCAACCCTGGCAAGATGTTATGGAGCGCAGTAGGCAGTCTTGTGCAGCCCATTTTCCAGCACGGACAGATTGTTGCCGGCCTTAAAGTGGCACAGATGCAATATGAACAGGCTTACAACACATGGCAGAACTCTATCTTGAAGGCTGGCAATGAGGTTAGCAACGCGCTTGTCCTCTATAATTCTTCCGACGAAAAGGCAAAACTGGAAGCCAAGCAGATTGAAATTCTGACAAAGAACGTGGAAGACACCAAGCAACTCTATAAGAGCAGCACCTCGTCTTACTTAGAGGTCATCCAGGCTCAAAGCAGTCTGCTGAACGCCGAAATATCCAAAGTTCAAGATGATTTCTACAAGATGCAGGCTGTGGTGAATCTCTATATGGCACTGGGCGGAGGCTCAAAATAACAGAAAATGGATAATTGATAATTGAAAATTATGGCAAGCGATATTAGTACAAAAGCCGAAATCAGCCCAAAGGCGAAAATCGGCGACAACTGTAAGATATTTCCATTTGTGTATATCGAAGACGACGTGGTGATTGGCGACAACTGCATCATCTTCCCTTTCGTGAGCATCCTTAACGGAACACGCATGGGCGGACACAACAAAATTCACCAGGGATCGGTAATCGGTGCACTTCCACAGGACTTTGATTTCCGCGGAGAGAAGACCGAATGCATCATCGGAAACAACAATATCATCCGCGAGAATGTGGTTATCAACCGCGCCACACACACAGGTGGACAGACTTTAATTGGCAATGACAATTTCCTGATGGAAGGAACCCACATCTCTCATGATGTAAAAGTGGGCAACCAGTGTGTGTTTGGCTATGGAACGAAAATCGCCGGCGACTGCGAAATCGGTAATGGCGTGATCTTCTCATCAAGTGTTATCGAGAATGCAGGCACTCGTGTGGGCGAAGGAGCCATGATTCAGGCAGGCACCACCTTCTCAAAAGACGTGCCACCCTACATTATCGCAGGCGGTAATCCTGTGAAATACGGAGGCGTGAACATGACCATGGGCCGCAGTTATGGCATTGAAGAAAAAGTGCTCAAGCACATTGCAAATGCCTACCGACTGGTGTTCCATGGACAGACCAGTGTGTTTGACGCTGTGATGCAGATCAAGAATCAGGTGCCCGACAGCGAGGAAATCCGTAATATCACATCATTCATTGAGAGCACATCAAAGGGTATTATCAGCAAACTGTAGGTCTTTCGAGGGTATTGCTATTCATACACCAAGAAGCATGCCAACAGATTCCGTCTGAGCAGAAAGAGTCTTAGCCTTCGAGACAATACATAGAAAGAACTCTTGCCACTATTTCGAAATACCGCTCAACGGCGGGCTTCGGATGATGGCAAGAGTTTTTCTGTCACTCACACATAAACGTACTGCACCAAAGACTCTTTCATAGAATTGGCGGTTAATGGAAAAATGCACCTTTTCTATGACGATTTTACAGAATAATCAAAAGAAATGTGTAAATAATAACGTCATTTCGCAAAAAAACATTAATTTTGCAAAACAAGCAACTACAGAAAGAACAAATCAATAAAACAACGGAATAGCATCGATGCCAAAACTTCGGCAACTGTTATTGCGGGAAACATCTATTCAATATCAGAAAAATGAAAAGAACTATCTACACCATCCTGCTCCTGATCTGCGTCGTGCATCTGTTTGCTCAGCGCATCGACTTCAACATGACTGGCAGAAACGAAGAAGAAGTCAATGAACCTAACTATGTGGCATGGGCGGTCAACATGTCGGCAAGCGAATCGAAGACTTTCGACAATGGTGTCACTGTCACCTTGGCGGCCACAGGGGCTGCCGACGTGTTGCGCTCCCAATGGAACAAGAACACATGCACACAAGGAAAGAACGGCATTACCGGCTTGAGACTGTTGGGCGACGGCGTAGTGGCATTCAAACTCGACGATGATAACAATACGCCAAACATAACAAACCAGCCGACAGGTATTGCTGTGACGGTTGAAGGATTGCCATCGGGAAAGCATTCACTGCTCGCCTACCATGTATACAAGGATGTGCTCAAAACCGTAATGCCCCAAATCAAGGTGGAAGTTGACGGCAAAGAAGTTCTCACAGGGGTGAAGTTCTCTAACATAACTGATCCTGCCAGCAACCTGAAGATGTCTGAGGCGGCATGCTCCTATGTGGAATTCAACGTTGCCGAGGGCCAGCCCGTTATCATCACCTATAGCACGATGGTGGAAGAAGGCAAAGAATACCAGTCGTCTAACATCACACTCAACGGTCTGGAATTCGACACCAGCCCCTTCATGGCACAAGATCCCTGGCCAGACAACTATGAATATCATGTAGATGCCGATGATGGCACATGCTCATTGCAATGGACATCATCATCTGTGGCCACTATCCATAAACTGGTTTTCGGCACTGACGCACAGGATGTGGCTACATCTACAGCCTATCAATATGAAGGCACCGCAACCTCATACACCGTCAGCGGACTCACCCCATTGCAGCGCTATTATTGGAGAGTAGACGAAGTAGAAGAAAACGGCACCATTCACAAGGGAACGGTGTGGGAATTCCAGCCGCGCAGACTCGCTTTCCCCGGAGCAGAGGGCTACGGACGCTTTGCCATTGGCGGACGCGGCGGTGTGGTATATCATGTTACCACGCTCGACGACAACGGAGACGACAACAATCCCCTTGAAGGATCACTCCGTTATGGCATTAAAAAGGTGAGCGGCCCGCGCACCATTGTCTTCGATGTGGCTGGTGTCATCTCACTGAAAAGCCGACTCACATGTTCCGACAAATACGTAACCATCGCCGGACAGACGGCCCCTGGACATGGCATCCTGCTGCGCACATGTGCTTTTGGTATGCAAACCGACGGCATTACCCGTTTCTTGCGCATGCGACTGGGACATAAGAAACTGGTTAACGGAGTCATTCCCGGCAGCAACAATGGCCAGTCATACGGTGCAGATGCGGGAAAGACGGAAGAAACCACGCTGGGAGGTGTCGACGGAATGGGCATGGCGGGCAACGACAATGCCATCATGGACCACTGTTCCATCTCATGGACCATCGACGAGGCATTCTCGAGTCGCGGAGCCAAAGCCATCACCCTGCAGCACACACTCATCAGCGAAGCCCTTAATGTGGCCGGCCATCCCAACTACTCTGCCGGCAATGGCCATGGCTATGCCGCAACCATCGGTGGCGGACAGATGGGTGGCAAGCCCGGCTCCTTCCACCACAACCTGCTGACACATAACGCAGGAAGAAACTGGAGTATTTCTGGCGGTCTCGACGGAAAAGGGTTCTATGATGGTGCACACGATGTTTTCAATAACGTTGTATACAACTGGGACGGACGCACCACCGACGGCGGCACTCATGAAATGAACTTCGTGAATAACTATTATAAAGTGGGACCTGCCGACGGCACCAAAACGCTCTTCACTGCTCAGTTGGAAGGAACGGGTCAGGGATCACAGTCGTACTACGTAAACGGTAACATCCGCGACAACAAGAACGGATCGCTCACTCAAGACAAATATGGCGAGACATACAAATATCAGAAAGCAAGCAGTCAGGAACTCAACTGGGAAGTATTCAGAAATGAGCCGTTCTTCCCCTCATACGCCACGATTGAATCCGCCGAGGCTGCATATAAGAACGTGCTGAGCGACGTTGGCTGCACCCTACCCTACTTCGACCTTCACGATCAGCGCATGGTGAAAGAGACCAAGACACGCACATTTACCGTAAAAGGGAGCCATTCTGGAAAGAAAGGACTCATTGACTCAGAAGAAGACGAAGGCTGTGAAGGGTTCGACTTAGGAAAACTGGGCATCACCACCAGCAGTCGCAATGCCGACTGGGATACCGATGGCGACGGTATTCCCAACTGGTTTGAACAGATTACCGGCACCAATCCGTCTGTCGCCAACAACAATGAAGACCGAGACGGCGACTATTATACCGATCTGGAAGAGTATCTCAACTGGATATCTGCGCCCAACTTCCGCATAGACGGCCACCTGTCACTGCCCATGGAAGAATTCTTTGCCGGATACGACGCACCAGCATATACCATTGAGGGCATTCCCGCAGGCGTTACTGCATCGCTTTCCGAAGGTATCTTATCCATAAGTGCGACCGAAGCATCGCCCAAACTCTTCACTTTGGAAGTCAAGGCTGAGGAAAACGGCATCAGTATGACACGTTCGTTCCATTTCGCCTACGCCAATGGACAGACGGGAATCGTAGCCATACCCTCCGATGATGCCTGTGCTAAACAGCATCCTTCTTATGATCTGAGTGGCAGACGTCTGCTAACAGTCCCCGTCACCAAAGGGATTTACATCCAAAAAGGGAAGAAAATAATAGTGAAATAGCAAGTTTGGCACGTCAGAGGAATCACCTCAGTCCCGTTGATAGCATGTTCCATTACAGAATAATGTAGAATGCGCACAGCACCAAGGCGATGGCAGAGACCATATCCACCTGACGGCCATAACGTGTGAAGAAGTGCCGGAGAAAAGAGCCAGCCAACAGCCATACAAGATTCGCACCGGGACCTGCAATCACAAGCCATGAACCGACTTCGAGCAGATCTGCAAGACGGTTGGAATATGGGAGAACGAAAGTGCTGAAAACCGTCAGATCGAACAACAGCATCTTTGCATTCGTCAACTGCACCATCATGCCGTTCCAAAAGCGACAGTCGCGGTCGTCCTCCTCTTTCTGTCCCCTGCGATGCCATATATTCCAGGCAAGATACAAGATATAAGCGGCACCGATATATTTCAACAGGCCGACATACTCACCAAAGGCCACTCCCATCAAATGTGTGAGAACAGCCATCACTGTCACAGCCATGGAAAAACCTGTGAACAGCCCAAGCCACATCACCAGCGACTGTCTCCTGCCGTGACGCAGGGACATGGCCAACGAGTAAATATTGGCAGGGCCGGGGGTATAGCCGACAATCAGTATTTGCAACAGCAACGCAGGAAGCAGTGAGTACGCCATGGGTATTCTCAGATGATGGAAGAATCAAGGAGTTGTGTCTTTGACAATGATTGCGGTCACGTTATTCAACGATGCATGCTCTCATTTCGATGTCATCTACAGGTCTGTCGCCACGGCCTGTAGCAGACGACTGGATCATTTCCACTACGTCAAGACCTTCCTCGACCTCACCGAACACCGTATATTGGCCATCGAGATGCGGCGTTCCTCCTAATGTGGTATATACTTTCTGTTGTTCCTCTGTCAGACCAGCAAAACCTGCGGCCTGCTTCTCGGCTTCCGCAGCCAGTCTATCCTGCATTTCTTGTAATCCGGCACGATTCCTGTCACGCCGCATCTGCATGATTTCGTCCCGATGCTCGGAAGCGAGTTTGGCGAAAACGTCCTGCACCTTCTGCATTTTCATCTGTCGAGAGAACTGGCGTATCTGTCCTTCGTTATAGACCTGTCCCCACACGATATAGAACTGAGAGCCGCTGCTTCTGCGTTCAGGATTCACCTCGTCACCTTGACGGGCAGCAGCCAAGGCTCCACGCTTATGAAACAATCCCTCTTTGATTTCTGCTTCAAGGGTATAGTCAGGTCCGCCAATGCCAAGCATCTTACCGGCAGGCGCTCCCTTGGAATCAGGATCGCCGCCCTGAATCATGAAGTCCTTAATCACCCGATGGAACAGCGTACCATCATAATAGCCTTCTTTCACCAGTTTGACGAAGTTGTCACGGTGAATCGGTGTTTCGTCGTACAGGCGAACAATCATGTCGCCGAACATTGTCTGTATCTTTACTTTCTGCATGAGTTATATATTATATAATGTGCAAAATATGTGTTCTATCTGGCAGACGAGTTGTTGAGCGCATGCGAAAAATCAGCAAGGCGGCTGGCCGTCAGGGCTATATGGCGCCATGCCACCTCCTTGCGCATCGCTTCCTGCAGTGTCATACCTGGAGGATTGATGCATTCCACCTGAGAAAAACCTGCACGTAACAGTGTCTCACGGTCGCTGATTCGGCCCGCTATCAATGCCACTGGAGCATTCCCGGCATGTTCCAGAATACCCATTGGCAACTTACCCATCAGCGTCTGACGGTCGGCAGAACCCTCACCAGTAATAATAAGGTCTGCTCCCTTGGCATGCTCGCTGAAACGAATCGTGTCGAGCAACAGTTGTATACCGGACTTGCAATCTGCATTGAGGTATTCCAGGAACGCATAGCCAAGTCCACCGGCAGCACCAGCACCCTCCATCGTGGAACGGTCGTAGCCAAAATGTCTGGCAGAAACATCAGCAAACTTCCTGGCCCGCTCGTCAAGCCTGAGCACCATTTCCGCTGTTGCACCCTTCTGGGGGGCAAATACATAAGCAGCCCCGTTCTCACCACACAAGGGGTTTCTTACATCAGAGGCAATGGTGAAGTGTACTGAATCCAACTCCCTAATGTCATCCCAGGTTCCTGCCTTGGCAAAAGCGTCTTTAAGTGCTCGGAGCATTCCCGTTCCAGCATCGCTGGTAGCACTGCCCCCAAGCCCTACAAGGACATGCTTGGCACCTTTCCGAACAGCATCGGCCACCAGTTCCCCCGTTCCATAACTTGTGGCCACCAACGGATTCCGTTCTTCTTCCGTCAGCAGAGGCAGACCACTGGCACGGGCAATCTCTATCACAGACGTCTCATCTTGCAGCAGATATGCTCCCGTGATGGGACGCATCAGCGGGTCTCTCACCACGACTTCTACCCTCTCACCACCGATGGCCGTCTGAAAAGCCTCCAGAAACCCTTCACCGCCGTCGCTGACGGGCACTTGTACAATTTCCGCATCAGCACATGCTTTCCTGATGCCCTCTGCTGCTGCCATGTTCGCCTCCATGGAACTCAGACAGCCTTTAAACGAATCTATCGCAATGATTACTTTCATACAAACAGATTTTTCAAACCAAATCAGCATGACTCATATACTCCAATTTGCACCTATCTTCTTGGCCATTGGTTGATAACTGACTGCTTTCACGATGCAAAATTAACGAATAAGACGGATACTGGCTAACTTTGCACCCATCATTTATAAAACTTTATGAAGATTGACATACGAAAGAAACTCGTGAAACTGTGAAATCATATAATAAAGTGCGGGAACAAACGGTTGTTCCCAATCACAAGAAATGATGACTGGCGACGAGTTATTTTTACTGATTATTGGGTATTGTCTATTTACGGGAGTCATCGTACCTTTGCAACCAGAAGTTTTATCAACTATTATAATTAAGGTATGAAGAGTATTTTCAAGGATTATTTCAGCCAGTGTGCCCGTCCCGAAGGGTTTCTGGGGCGAGTGATGTTGCGCTTCATGAATTTCGGTCATGCCCCGCTTACCAACTGGGGACTTGACCAGGTGACGTTCCGAAACGATATGACGATGCTCGACATCGGTTGTGGCGGCGGTGCCACACTGAAGCGACTGCTCAAGAGAAGCCCCGGCGGCAAGGTCTACGGCATCGACATCTCCGACGAAAGCGTCGCCAAGGCGAAACGTGTGAACAAGCAGCATTTGGGCAGCCAGGTGTTCGTGGAACAGGGGTCGGCCCACAGTCTGCCGTGGGACAATCGGTCGTTCGACGTGGTGACTGCCGTAGAAACCGTCTATTTCTGGCCCGATCTGCCGCGATGCTTCCAGGAAGTGAAGCGAGTGCTGAAGCCCGGCGGACAGTTTGCCATTATGCTCGAAGTGATAGATACCGACTCTTCATGGACGAACGTCGTGGAGGGCATGACCGTCTATTCACCCGAACAACTGAAGGAGATGCTGCAGCAGGCAGGATTCAGCAACGTGGAGGTGCTCAGAAAGAAACCGTCGTATGCAACCATTAAAGGAATACTGAAATGAAAGAGAAAATGAAACCCAATTACGGGAACTGGGTTCCCACGAAGTTGCTGGCATTGCTCTATGTGACAACGCTAAGCATTGCCATCCTTTTGCTTTTTTCGGTCATTTGCGGATGGATCATTCCGGTTTCCGTCTTCCTGGCGGTGCTGCTCGGCGTTTCGCTGTTCTTCTCGCTTTACATGACCGCCTTCCATCACGCCTTCTCTTTCAGTGGTGGCGGTATGATGGGAAAGGTGCACGAGTTCATTGTCTCACGTCTGCCATGGGACGGTCGTGGCCATCTGCTCGATGTGGGTTGTGGAGCCGGTGCGCTGACCATCCGCTGCGCCAGACGTTATCCCCAGTCCCATTGCACAGGCATCGACTACTGGGGCATCAAATGAGACTATAGCCAGCGCATGTGCCGGCATAATGCCGAGGCAGAGCAGGTGGCCGACCGCTGCACGTTCCAGCAGGGCGACGCCAACCATCTCGACTTCGAGGACGAGACCTTCGATGCCGTGGTCAGCAACTTCGTCTATCACGAGGTGAACGACGGGCGGAGCAAGGAACAGTTGTTGCGCGAGACCTTGCGTGTGCTGAAGCGGGGCGGCAGTTTCGCCCTGCAGGATCTGTTCGGTCAGAAGTCCGTCTATGGAGACTTTCAGCAGGTTGTGGAGCGCCTGCGCCGGGATGCTGTCAGCGAGATTCATTATGCCGACTCCGGCCTCGAGATTCCCATCCCACGTTGGATGCAGGTGCCAGGCATGCTGAGAGGAGTAGGAATCATCTACGGAAAGAAAAAAGAAAGGAGTTCGATATGGTCACGTTAATACTTCTCATCATAGCATTCGTACTCAGGAAGAGATACGTGGCAAGTAGCGACCCTGGGATCCTCAAGGTGGCATATTTTTCCGCAAACATTGTATTCTCTCCGATAATAGGTATTCCATTCTATAAATTCATAACAGGCCAATTATACAGTGGCCCTTATTCTCGCATATATAATTCTGACGGAAGTTATGCCTGATATTTGTCCTTTAAAATAAAAGTACCTTTGCCGTAAAACCAAAGATATTTTCAAGCAAATCATGTCCTCTATTCTGTGCTTTATAATTTACTTGACGTTTTTTAAAGAAAACACCATCGCTATCCACCTTACCCAAACAAAAGAATAACCGCCTGGATATCAAGCGGTTATTCTTTATTTTGGTCGGGATTACTGGACTCGAACCAGCGACCTCGCGCCCCCCAGACGTGTGCGCTACCAACTGCGCTAAATCCCGATCCTTATGTGCAAATGCTCATTTGCGGATGCAAAAGTACACACTTTATATGAGATAACCAAATTTTCGAAGTACTTTTTTTATGAGGAAGGCAAAAATCTCTCTATTTTGTCTCTTTCCAACCGACCTTTTCTTTCATCCAATTGATGAGTTTGTTGCCGATTTTCCTCTCTATTCCGGCCTGCGTGGTGGGAATGCCCGTCTTTTTGGTGAAGGCCCGTTTCAACTTGGTGATTCCCAAGAATTCTTTCCATGAAAACCTCACAGACAGGCCGGGAATGCCCGTCTTGCTGTATTTGTTCTTGGTTGTTTTCCTGCGTGTGGAAGTCTTTTTGGTGGTAGAAACAGACTTCTTTGATGTGGATTTCTTCTTGGTTGTCGATGATTTCACGGCATCCAGTTGTTCATTGTCCATGGACGAAGTATCGAGAAATGACATATTAAAGGGTTTTAAAGATTTTGTTGCGAAGTTACAAAATATTTTCATCAAACAAGAAGTTTTTTCCGAATTTCATCATTCTCATAAACATTTGTACAGATAATCAGCGGCAGAACATTACTTGTTTCCGGCTTTCTGCATTAAAGAAAAAATCACATTATGAGGCATCGAGAATGGATTATTTGCAAACGGAAAATATTTTTCGTGTAGAGGGACAAGGATTCAGAGGTTTTGACATCTCCCTTATTATCAAAGAGTTATGTAAAACTGAAAGCATTTTTCATCGCTCATGGGCGGTAAAACATGTGGTTTTGGGCTGCAAAAGCATAGGTTTTGACAGGTAAAAACATAGGTTTCAGGAGGCAAAACATCATATTTCTCGAGGCAAAACCTATGGTTCTGCAGCACAAGAGGGCGTTTGCGGGGCAATGAGAGCCGACTGACAGGCGAAAAGTCTTTCTGGTTTGAGAAAAAAGACGGCAGGATTTTGTTAAGATTTTTGCAATCCCGAAAACCATCTTTTATGTTCATCTTTTATGCCCGAAAAAACGTAAATATTCCAAAATTGCTTTGCGGTTTCGGCATTTATTATTACTTTTGTACTTTGTAAACGTCATTATAAGGTAAGTCGAGCCCATGCCGGCATGCACAGACATGTGGCCAGCGGCCCGGCAATTATCATTCATCGAAAGTAATATGCAATATAAACTGACTGCTCCCAAGCAGATAAACACTACTATTAATCTTCCCGCATCCAAGAGCATCAGCAATCGCGCGCTGATCATCCATGCCCTGTCATGCAGAAACTCAGCCCATGAACTCAAGGACAGCGAGCAGTTCACCCTGCCGCAGAACCTGAGCGACTGCGACGACACGCAGGTGATGATCAAGGCCCTGAACGACATGCCCGATGTGATCGACATCAAGGCAGCAGGCACAGCCATGCGATTCCTCACGGCCTATCTGAGCGTTACGCCGGGTACCCACATCATTACCGGCACCGAGCGCATGAAAAACCGCCCCATCAAAGTGCTTGTGGATGCACTGCGCTATTTGGGTGCCGACATTGAATACATGGAAAAAGAAGGCTATCCCCCACTCCGCATCACAGGAAAAGAGTTGGAAGGTTCCCGCTTGGAGATTCCCGGCAACGTGAGTTCGCAATATATCTCTGCATTGCTGCTGATTGGTCCGGTGCTGAAAAAAGGCTTAGAGATAGAACTCACCGGTGATATCATCTCGCGCCCTTATATCGATCTCACCCTCCACACCATGCACGACATGGGTGTGAAGGTGGAATGGAGCGACGTAAAGACCATCTCCACCCAGCACCAGCAATATGCGCCCAAGGCGTTTTCGATTGAAAACGACTGGAGTGCCGCATCTTATTGGTATGAAATCATGGCGCTCAGCAACGACTCTTCGCTAACAGCCCAAGCGTCTGATCAGGTTTCCATCAAACTGAACGGACTGACCGACGGCTCGCGCCAAGGCGACTCCGTGGTGCGCTATCTGTTCTCCATGCTGGGCGTGAAGACATCCTTTGAGAACACCCACCCGGGCATACCCACCACCGTCACACTGAAAAAGGTTCCCACCCGTCTGCCACGGCTCGACTATAACTTCATCAACCAGCCCGATCTGGCTCAGACATTCGTGGTGTGCTGTGCCTGCATGGGCATTCCGTTCCATTTCACGGGACTTTCCTCCTTGCACATCAAAGAGACCGACCGCATGGAAGCGCTCATCCGTGAAATGCGCAAGATTGGATTTGTGATTAAGGAAAGAAACGAAAGCGAACTGCTCTGGGACGGCGAAAGATGCGAACCCACGATGGAGCCCATCGACACCTATGAAGACCATCGCATGGCATTGGCCTTTGCCCCGCTGTGCATCAAATACCCTGGACTGCGTATCAACAATCCGCAAGTGGTAACCAAGAGTTATCCTAACTTCTGGAATGATCTCAAACAAGCGGGATTCATCATCGAGGAATGACTTATCTGATTCTTTCACTGCTGGCATTAGGCATTGTCGCCGCCATGATAGGGCTGCTGTCACACAATAAACACGGCAGTTCCAACGTTATTATGGCAGACAGTTCCTCGTGCGCCACCTGCAACGGCGACAACCAAAAATGCGAACAGGAGTGCATGATGGAGGCTGCCACAAAGGACATTGTGTATTTCGATGACGAAGAACTCGATGTTTTCCGCGACCGTGCAGCCGATGACTATACGGACGAGGAAGCGGAACAGTTCCGTGAAATCGTATACACCATGAAGCAGAGGGAAGTCAGGGAGTGGACACGGAGCCTCACCCTGAGAGGCATTGCCCTGCCCAACCAGATAAAAGACGAAGTTTTTCTATTGATAGACGAGAGTTTGTCAAGTTAGCGCAATGATGATCACAAGAAGAAACCGGTCATATCATCAAGTCAGCAGGAAGCCATCGTCATGCTGCGATGGCTTTCACAGAAGGTATGCAGTCCGCCATCATGTCATGCCTGGCATGCAAACGGCCGGTATCATCATGATGTGCGCCATTATTTTCCTGGGCTGCTCAACAGAAAAAAACACGTCGCAATCGCGCTGGTGGCATTCATTCAACGCAAAATACAATACTTATTATAATGGTGCGCAGGCTTTCATCGACGGTTCCCTTGAAAAGGAAAACAGCAACAAGGACAATTTCACCGAGATGATTCCCCTTTTCACCGTCGGCAACAAGCAGAGCCGGGAAACCGGGAAAAGCCATTTCGACCGCACCATCGAGAAATGCCAGAAAGCCATCAAACAGCACAGCATCAAGCGAAGACCCCAATGGACCAAGAGCAGGAAGAAAACGGCCCGCGACATTGAATGGCTCAGTCGCACGGAATACAACCCGTTCCTGTGGAAAGCATGGATGCTCATGGGGCGCGCACAGTTCAACAAGGGCGCTTTCGAAGATGCCGCCTCCACCTTTGCCTACACCAGCCGCCTCTATGCCACCCAGCCTGCCATCTACGGAAGAGCACGGGCATGGCTGGCCAGATGCTATATCGAGCAAGACTGGATATATGATGCCGAGGATGTCATCACCAAGATGAAGCGCGACTCTCTCGACTGGCGGGCCGTGAACGACTGGAACCAGACTTATGCCGACTACTATATCCACACCGGCCAGTTCAAGGAAGCAATCCCCTATCTCAGAAGTGTCATACGGCATGAGACGCGCCGCAAGCAGAAAGCGCGCGAATGGTTTCTCATGGGACAACTGGAGGCGGCGCTGGGCAACCGGCAGAATGCATACAAAGCCTTCAAACGGGTGATCAGGCAGAATCCTCCCTACGAACTGGAATTCAACGCCCGCATTGCCATGACCGAAGTGATGGCCAAGGGCAAGAGCAAGCAGATGATCAGCCGGCTGCGGAGAATGGCGGCCTCAGACAAGAATGCCAACTATCTGGACCAAGTGTATTATGCCATCGGCAACATCTATCTCTCACAAAAAGACACCTTGAACGCCATCGCCGCCTACGAGAAAGGCAACGAGAAAGCCACGCGCGCGGGTATAGAAAAAGGTGTGCTCCTGCTCCATCTCGGCGACATCTACTGGCAGAAAGAGAAATTCAGCGATGCCCAGCGGTGCTATGGCCAAGCCATCGGACTGCTCGACAAGGACCGCGACGACTATGAACAACTGTCTGAACGCTCGACGATTCTCGACGAACTGGTTCCCCACACCGAGACCGTACATCTGCAAGACTCACTGCAGGCCTTGGCCAAGATGAGCGAAAAAGACCGCAATGCCGCCATCGACCGGGTGATTGAGCAACTCAAGAAGAAAGAAAAGGAAGAGCGCGACAAACTGGCCGAGGAGGAAGTAGAGAAACAACTGTCGCAAAACGGACAGAACGCCAACAACCGGCAGCAGCAAAGGCAGCAACAGCAGCCCGTTGCCGGACAGCAAAATGCCGCATGGTATTTCTACAACCCCATGGCCGTGAACCAGGGAAAGACCGCTTTCGTGCGGCAATGGGGAAAGCGCGAGAACGTGGACAACTGGCAGCGCATCAACAAAACCGTGGTGGCCGGCATCGGCTCGCAGCAAGAGAACGAGGCCTTCACCGACGAGATGCGCGACTCGCTGGCTCATGCCGCGGCCGTGGAAGATTCGCTCAAGCAGGTGACCGACAGCGCACAAAACGACCCTCACCGCCGCGAATACTATCTGGCGCAGATACCCTTCACCGAGGATCAGGTAGCAGAAAGCAACCTTATGATTATGGACGCACTGTATCACAGCGGTGTCATCTTCAAAGACAAACTCGACCACCTTGACCTGAGCGAGCACCAGTTGCGAAGGCTCACCGACCAGTATCCCGACTACGAGCGCATGGAAGATGCATACTATCATCTGTGGCTCCTCTACCAGCGCAAGGGGAACCCCCAGGCGGCAGAGGCCTATCTCAGTCTGCTGCAGCAGAAATACCCCGACAGCCCGTGGACAACCTTGCTCAGCGACCCGCTATTTGAAGAGAATGCCCGTTTCGGTACCCACATGGAAGACTCCCTCTATGCCGCCACCTACGAGGCCTTCAAGGCTAACCGGCTGGAAGAAGTGGCAGCCAACCGCGCCATTTCCGACAAGCGATTCCTTCAAGGTGCCAACCGCGACAAGTTTGTCTTCATAGGCGGACTCACCAAACTGAACAGCGGAAACAGCCAGGGTTGCATCGACGACATGCAAGAGGTGGTGGAGAAACATCCGCAGAGCAGCGTCAGTCCACTGGCCGGCATGATCATCAACGGCGTGAAGGCAGGCCGCCGGCTCCACGGAGGCAAGTTCGACATCGGCGACGTTTGGCAGCGGCGCACCGTGGTGCTCAGCGACAGCGACTCCATTGCCGCCAAGCAATTCTCCGACGAGCGCAATGCCGAATTCGTCTTCATGCTTGCCTACGTGCCCGACTCTGTCAACGAGAACAAACTGCTCTACGAGATGGCACGCTTCAACTTCACCAGTTTCCTGGTGCGCAATTTCGACATCGCGATTGAAGAAATCGACGGGCTCCACAGAATGCTCATCAGCGGATTCCACAGTTACGACGAGGTGCTGCAATATGCCCGCCAACTCTACAAGCAGCAGCCGCTCACGCCGCTCATACGCCCCTGCCGGCGCATCCTCATCAGCAGGGAAAACCTGGAACTGCTCGGCACGCACTTCAGTTACAACGACTACGACGACTTCTACGAGCAGCACTTCATCCCGCTCACCATCAGCACCGAGGAACTGCTCAGGGAACCCGACACGATAGAATTCGACAACATGCCCGACGACAATGCCAAGCCGTCGGCACCCGAAAAGAAAAAAGAGGAAGAAGTGATAGAGATTCCCGACGAAAACGAGTTTGAAATAGAATGGTGACAGCAGTTGCCGGCAAACGGCAAAACAAGAAAAGAAAGGATTCAGAACATGACAAACGGACTACTACTATGGGTTGACGACGAGATAGAACTGCTCAAGGCACACATCCTGTTCCTTGAAAAGAAAGGCTATCAGGTAATTACCGCCACCAACGGCACCGATGCCATCGACCAGTGCCGACAGCAGACATTCGACCTGGTGCTGCTCGACGAGATGATGCCCGGACTGAGCGGGCTCGAAACCCTGCAATACGTCAAGGAGATACAGCCCGCCACCCCCGTGGTGATGGTCACCAAGAGCGAAGAAGAGAACATCATGGACCAGGCCATCGGCTCCAAGATTGCCGACTATCTCATCAAGCCCGTCAACCCCAGCCAGATACTGCTCACGCTCAAGAAGAACATCCACCGCCGCGAGATAGAGACCGAGGTCACACAGATCGGCTACCAGCAGCAGTTCATGCAGATTTCCGCCCAGATAGACAACTGCGCCACGTGGCAAGACTGGATGGACATCTACCGTCTGCTCGTGAAATGGGAACTCCAACTGAGCAGCACCGACAGCAGCATGACCGAAATGCTACGCATGCAGAAAGAAGAAGCCAACAACGGATTCGCAAAATTCGTCAAAGCCAACTATCTGCAATGGATGAACGGTGCCGACGGCGCGCCGCTCATGTCGCCCGATATCTTCAAGACACAGATATTCCCCCGCCTCAGCAGCGGCGAGAAAGTGTTCCTCATTGTCATCGACAACCTGCGCTATGATCAGTGGCGCATGCTGGCACAGGAGATTGGCGACCAGTTCGACATCGACGAACAACTCTACATGAGCATCCTGCCCACCGCCACACAGTATGCCCGCAACGCCATCTTCAGTGGACTCATGCCCGACCAGATAGCCACCATGTTCCCCCAATTATGGGTTGACGAAGACGAGGAAGAGGGCAAGAACCTCAACGAAGAGCCACTCATACAGACCCAACTGGACCGCTACCGCCGCCGGCACACCTTCACCTATCACAAAATCAATGACTCGCAGGGTGGAGAACGCTTCATGCAGCAGTTCCGCCGACTGGAGCAGAGCGACCTCAATGTGCTCGTGGTCAACTTCATAGACATGCTCAGCCACGCCCGCACCGAGTCGAAAATGGTGCGCGAACTGGCCAGCAGCGAGAGCGCCTACCGCTCTATCACCCTCAGTTGGTTCCGCCACTCCGTGCTCGCCGACGTGTTCCGACAGTTGGCACAAGGCCCCTTCACCGTCATTCTCACCACCGACCACGGCAGTATCCGTGCCGACAAGCCCGTCAAAATTATCGGCGACCGCAACACCAATACCAACCTGCGCTACAAACTGGGCAAGAACCTCAACTACAACCCGCGCGAAGTGTTTGCCATCAAAGACCCGCGCCAGGCCCATCTGCCCGCCCCCAATCTCTCCACCAGTTATGTCTTCGCAAGCGGCAACGCTTTCTTCGCCTATCCCAACAACTATAACTACTACGTGAGTTACTATAAGGACACCTTCCAGCACGGAGGCATCTCGCTCGAAGAAATGCTCATACCGCTCATCACAATGAAGCCAAGAAAAAGGTGAAAACAGGCTGTTTGGCCGCTCCATAGCGGCACTTTTGCCATCAGAAAGCAACGCTATGCAATAGTAAATCAATTTGATTTGAGCGATAAAACAATTTGATTTGCAAAGTAAATTATATTAATTTGCAGAGTAAATTAACTTAATTTGAAAAGCAAATTACATTAATTTGCGCGGTAAATTATATTAATTTGCCGAGCCGCCACGTTGGTTTGCTGCCCCGAAAGCAACGGTTTCGTCCCGCCATTCCATTGCTTTTCAGGCAAAAGAACGCAGGAACAACTGTAACAGAGAAAACATTTGGGGCTCCCACCGCCAAGTGAGAGCCCCAATAATGTTATTTGCCAAGAGCCTCTTCGATAGCCTTTCGGATGGCTTCACCCCTGACGTTCTTCCTGAAGATTTTGCCGTCTTTGTCAATCACCAAGATAAACGGGATGCCGTTGAACATGTAAGTCTTCATCACTTCCTTTCCGGCATCGGGCACCCAGCCCTGCTTCCAGGCCATGGCCTCTTCGGTCATTGCCTTCACCCAGTCGTCTTTCTTGGAGTCGATGGACACGCTGAGAAACTCCACCTTCTTGTTATCCATGTCGGCATAGATCTTTTTCATCTTCGGAATCTCAGCCCGGCAAGGTCCGCACCAGGAAGCCCAGAAATCCAAGACCACCACCTTGCCCAGATAGTCAGACAGTAGTTTGGTCTTTCCCTTCTCGTTCTGGAAACTGAAGTCGGGCGCTTTCGAGCCCACGCTGACGCGCTCCAGTCGCTCCTTTTTCTCTTTTTGCTCCTGATAATAGCGGTCAATCATCGGGCTGGCCGAAGGCGAAGAAGCCCTCAGTTGCGCGAGAGCCTCGTCAATCAACTGCTTGTTTTTGTCGTAATTCATTCTGTTGATCAGGAACAACACGCTGTTGCGGTCGGCATAATGCTCCACCAGGTATCTCTTGGTGGCATTCTCGCGGTCAGTCAAACCATTATAAAGAGCAGTGGTTACCGCCTGGCGGCCTTCCTCAGAAGCAAACTTGTCCTTGTTCTTGAACGTCGACTGCGAGATACTTATCATAGACTGATAGTTCTGGTAGGAAAGATAATTGGCCAGGTTCATCAGTTCATTGTTCCTGCCGCCCTTGATATGCACATAGGGAGGATTGTTGATTCTCACCTTTGCCGTGTCCACGCCGCGGAAGTCAATCTCCATGTTCTCGTCTTCCAGCCACACGTTCACCTGCTGCCATTTGTCGCAGACAATCTGGATTTGTCCGATTTCCTCCACGGGAACATTCATGGAATACGCATGCGTATTGGGATCCACCAGCGCCGAGGCCAGTTCTATCTTATCGGGATAGACGTAGCGAACCGCACTGACCTTGAACCCGTCAGAGATGAATTTCACATGTCCTTTGACATTGACCATTTGCTGGCCTTGAGCGCAAAGGTTCAAGGTCAGCAAAATAACTGCTAAAATGCTCTTTTTCATATACCGTTGATTTATTTTGCACTTACCGGATTGAATGCCTTCTCGTTCAGAGGAATGCCCCACTGCGGATTATACTTCAGGATGGCATTGTCGATGGGCAGATACTGGAAGTAGTTGTCGGTGATGCTCTTCGACCATTGCTTGCTGCCGCTGCGGTGGGTGATGGTGGTCTTGCACCACGGTTTTCCCGTGTCATAGGCATAGCGCTTCAGGTCGAGTGTACGCTGCAACGACACCAGAGGCTGCTCGCGGCGGCGCTCGGTGAGAATCTCGTTGAGCAACTGGTCCTGATTCATAGACGCTCCACCCTGCAGATCTGTACTGTTGCCAGTGCCGAAATCATAGCGATAGGCACGCAAGGTGTTCAGCGAAGCCAGTGCTGCGCTGAGGTTGTTGGTACGCGCCTCGGCCTCGGCCTTGATCAGAATCAGCAGCGGGAAAGTGAGGCTCTCGGTTGTAGACAGTTTTTCGCTGCGGAAATACACCATGCGCACGCCGTCGTCGTATTTCACATTGGCCACGGTGGTGGAATAGCCCGGCACGTTCAGCGCGAACAGTTTCCAGCGCAGGTCGTGGTCTTTGTCGAAGAGAGACTGCCAGTCTTCTGAAGGATAATATTTCGTATTGCCACTACCTGTAGGTGCAGTTCTCCATAACAGGTTCTCTTTGTTTCCGGTCTGCTCAAACACGTTGTCAGGTCCGCGGAACGTCATGTAATACTCAGGCGACACGCCCTCTTCAGGTTTCACAGCGCTGGTGGCCTCGTAATAGAAATCGCGGAAGTCATAGAACAGATTCTCGTTTCCGCCCTTTGTCTGCTGAGCCAGTTGCCATGCGCGCTGCGCATCGGCCAAGGCATTGTTCCAGTCGCGCAGATACAGGTAATACTCGGCACGCAATCCCAAGGCAGCCACCTTGCTGGCACGTGTGGGGTTGCCCACCGTCTGCGGTGCATACTCCACGGCATAGTCAAGATCTTCCTTCACCTGGTCCATCAGTTGCTGTGTGGTGGCCAGGTCTTTCTCCTCAACGGTGGGGTCGCCGCTTGTTCTCAAGGGCACCACCTTGGTGTCGTTGCTGCCGCCGGGATTATACATCGGTCCGTAGGTGAGCGCCAGGTTCATATACACCCATGCCCTTGCGGCACGTGCCTCTGCAATGATGCCCCTGGCATAGTCTGACGAGTTGTCGATGGCGCTCACGCCGTCGATCACATTATTGAAATAGCCGATCGCGCGATAGCCGTATGTCCATGTAAAAGGCGTTGACGTGGGATTATACATCGGCTCATAGAACATATAGGCAGCCAGGATGTCCAGATTGGGAAACGTGGCCGTATAGTTATAGTTCAACTGGTTTTCGCTGATTTCCAGATTGTCTCCCAGTGCCGCATACGAGCAACCGTAGTTGTTGTCCATGTGGAAATAGTTCAGCGTATTGACATTGTTGAGAAGATTCTCAAACTGAGACACCTCTGTAGGAATCATCTTGCCCACGGGCTTCACATCCAGATAGTCATCGCACGAGGTAAGCATCGCACCTGCAGCGGCCACTACCGACAGAATATAATATTTTGCTCTCATATTGATTATTTCTTTTGATTGTTATTATAATGTGAAAGAAACACCGATATAGTATTCAGGCTGGATGGGCAATACAGAGTAGCCTGCATTTGAATTGGAGCCCATGCCACCGCCATAGTTGACTTCGAAGGTTTCCGGATCTACATCTACATCATTGGCAGTGATTCGGAACAGGTTGCGTGCCTGCAGATAAATGCGTGCCGACGAGATTCCGATTCTGTTGATGAGATTCTTGCTGAAAGTGTAACTGAGCGTTAAGTCACGCAGTTTCGCATAGTCAGCATCAGCAATATTGACATCGCAGAACGGGAAGTAGAACATATCCATGTTCCAAGACTTGAACACAGGATAGATGGTGTTGGCCTCATCGCCCGCCTTCTGCCATCTCTGGCTGAAATAGCGGCTGGTGTAGTTGGATCCGTGGAAGGCATCCTTACGGAACACATGTCCCAACTTGGCGATGAACATGAACGACAGATCCCAGTTCTTGTATGAGAAGTGGTTGGTGAGCGACATATCCGTCTTGGGCACTGTTGTTCCTTGATACACCACATCGTCGACTGTTGCTGTTGACGCAAGGGCTGCCGATCCGTCTGGTTTATAAATCATCGTCTCACCTTTTTCGTTCAATCCGGCGAACTTGTAGCCGAACAGTCCGTACATGGGATAGCCTTCAGCATGAATAGGCGTTGTCCATGCCCATGATGTGGAATAGTTGCGATCCACATTATACTCTTTCACCTCACTGTGGTTGAACGATACGTTGTAAGTGACATCCCAGCGGAAATCGCGCGTCAGCACCGGCGTGCCTTGGATGGAGATTTCATATCCGCGGTTCAGAATCTCGCCTACGTTCTTGATAATGCTTGTTGCACCAGACGTGGGGTCGAGGGCATCGGAAGCCAACAAGTCGGAACTGCTCTTGCGGTAGTAGTCCAACGACAACCCAAAGCGGTTATGGAAAGCGTTGAAGTCGATACCAACATTGATGGTACGTGTCTTCTCCCAACGCAACGAGTTATTGGGATAAGAGGAGATGCCGTACGACACACCGTCGGTCACGTTGGTATATGATCCGGCAGAAAGAATGAGGTACGGACCCTGCGACAGGGAAATATTACCGTTGATACCATAAGAAGCACGAAGGTTCAGACGGTCAACCCATGCCACATCGAAAAACTTCTCATTGGCAATCTTCCAGGTACCACCCACTGACCACAGCGGCTTATGGCGATACTTGGGATCGGTTCCGAAGAAGTTGGTCAAGTCCTCACGAATACTACCGCTGATGAGATAACGGTTATCATATTCGTAACTGCCGTTGAAATACCAGGAAACGAAGCGGTTGTCAACATACGCATAACTACCGTATGCCACATTGCCCGAAATGGTATTGCCGTTAATCATGTCCTGATTATAGGAACCGCCCTTGAAATCCTTGATGTTAATGGGGGTGAAACTACCTGCCGTGGCATTATATCCCAAACGGGTCTCATAGGTATTGTCGTCGCGTGTGATACGGCGCACCTCGTTACCGGCCAGTGCATTCACATGGTGCTTGCCATAGGTCCAGTCGTAGTTAATCTGCGTACGCAGCGTCCAGTTCTCATTGCTGTAGCGACGCTCGCTGATCATGTCACCGTCTGGCACATAGTGATTAGAAGGAGTCTTGATAGAGGTGCTATTGTTGTATGCCAAGCGCATCAGATAACTGTTGGCACCATAGATAGCCTTGTAGATGGAGTTGCCCTTGGTCCAGTTGCCGCCGAACTCGGCCGACAGTCCCTGCCAGATGTGCGCTCTGAGATAGCCGCTGAGGCGGGTGCTGAACGAATGGGTGGTGTTGTAACTCTCGTAAGAGTCGCGGATGGGATTATAAGTGGTCTCTTTCAGTCCGCTGTATTTGGCATAGAGTTGTTCCGTTCCGTAACTGATGGTGCGCAACTGGGTGAGTTCGCCGTTGTCGTCCTTCAGTCGGTTGTAGGGTTTGTAATAACTGGAGAAGTCGGTGTATGACTTCCAACCGGTATTGGGAGCCTTGGCACGGCTGTAGTTGACGTTGGCAGAAACGCCCACCTTGAGGAACTTATAAGGCTGCCACTCGTTCTTGAAGTCTACGAGCAGGCGGTTGTCGTGGGTATTGATAAACGACCCCTGACTATTTATAGTTCACTGCCAGGTTGTAGCGGTTGTTCTCAGTGCCTCCGTTGAGTCCCACGTTGTGAGTCTGCGTGAAGGCTGTCCTGAACATATGTTTCTCCATCTCCTTCAGTCCGTCCACTTGCCTGAGGGCATTGATCTGCTGAGTGAACTCACTCTCATTGATGAACCCAGCCTTGCGTTGTGCCAGCAGATAGGTGACATCGCTGGCGTATGCACTCTTGTAGGAAAGCGAATAAGTGGATGAAGAGGGAGAAAGGTCATAGAGAGCCAGTTCGGCATCGATATATTCTGACGTAGAAGACTGGTGCAGATAACTCAGGTCGGGTTTCGACTCAAAGCGGAAAGTGCCTTTATAACTGAGAGTGGTCTTCTGCTGGCGGCCCGACTTGGTGGTAACCACAATCACACCGTTGGCAGCACGTGAACCATAGATAGAAGAGGCAACGCCGTCTTTCAGCACGGTGATGTTCTCGATGTTGTCGGGGTTGAGGTCGCTCAGGCTGCCCTCGGTGGGATAACCGTCGACGACAATCAGCGGGTTCTGCTCGGCGGTCAGCGTAGAGAGTCCGCGGATAGAGATGTTGCCGTCCTTATCGAGCACCATGCCCGGCACCTGTCCTTCGATGATGTTCTTGAGGTTGCTGTTCAACTTGCGCTCCAACTGCTGCGTGTTGATGGTTCCGAAAGAGCCGGTGGTTCGCTCGCGCGAGATGGTCTGATAACCAGTTACAATGACCTCGTTGAGCAGATTGTCCGACTCGAGGGTGACATCGCGGCGGAGCGGTGCATTGCCGTCCGACAGTTGCAGCGTGTAGTTCTCTGTTCCGATATAAGAGAACTCCACCTGACAGGCAGTTGCCGGGATTTTCAGGCTGTATCGTCCGTCGTTGTCGGTTATGGTGCGCACATTACTGTTGGCCAGTGCCACAGTGGCTCCTATGAGCGCCTCGCCGCCCCCGTCTTTCACTGTTCCTGAGATGAGTCGCGTAAGTCCGCCATTCTGTTTGCGGGTAACGGTGACAATGTTGCCCTCTATCTCATAGTTGCAGCCCAGTTGGCCGAATACGTCTGAGAGCACCTGGCGCACAGGTTTGTCGGTCTCGCGCACGGTGACGCGCGGCAGTTGATTGGCCAGTTCTGACTTGCAGAGGAAGTTGAGTCCTGTCTGTTTGGTCACTTCGTTGAAGAAATCCTTCACATTGGCGGATTTCAGGTTGAGCGTCACTTTCTTCTGCGCAGCCTGCTGTGCCATGGCCGTGGATGTATGCGGCGCAATGAACCACAGGGCGAGAAGAAGGAGCACGAACACTTGTCTGACTTTTCCAAATTGTTGCATGTCTCTCTTGTTTTTTAAAGGGTTATTATTTGGGTTGACTAATTGTAATCAGATTGTTATGAATAGTGATTCTCAGGCCGGTCACGTGGTGGATGGCCTTGAGAGCCGGCTCTATGTCGCCATATTTGTTGATGGTTCCGGTGAAGGCAATCTGGCGAGTATCCTCGGTGTCGAATTCCACTCGCTTGTTGTACCATCGCGACAATACCCGCATGAGTTTTTCCAGCGGACAGTTGTCGAACACGAATGAGCCGGTGTTCCACGACACATAGGGGGCAATGTCGGCGGTGGTGAAGGTGCAACTGCCGTTTGAAAGAATGGCCATCTGTCCGGGCTTCATCATCTGCTCCTGCCCGTTGCGGGGCGTGATGCTGATGCTTCCGCTGACAAGCACGATGCGCGTCATGCCGGCATCGTCGCGAGTGTTCACGTTGAACTCGGTGCCATAAACCTTAATCACACCGTCAGGCATGTTGATGATAAAGGGGTGTCTGCTGTCTTTAGCGACGAAGAAATAGGCTTCGCCATCGAGATCCACTGTGCGGGTGCCGCCAGTGAATGTCAGCGGGTAGGTGAACGAAGAGCCATAGTTAAGATGTACGCGCGAACCGTCTTCTAACGTCAGCCAGAACTCGCTGTCATGGTGAGTGGTGAGCACTCGCTCCTGGGTCTTGTCCGCTGGTTGGAGATTGATTTCCCTGGCGGTGGCCTCTTCGGTGCTTTTCACGTTGAGCGTCTGTCCCTCCACACTCAGCGTGGCTTGGTTCTTGCCGCTTTGCTGGGCTTGGGTGATATTGGCCAGCACCTCTTCGGTCAACTGGGGCGGCTGAGGTTTCTTGTTGCCGCTGAAATACCAGGCACCGATGGCGATGGCACAGACGAGGACGGCTGCATAGCGAAGCAGGCGAATCCATTTCTCTCGCCGGGCATCCTTGCTGGCGGCATCATGCGGTTCAATGCTGCTGTACAGGCGATATCGCTCAGCCAGGTTCTTCTTGCTGAGCAAGGCATCGAACTTGCTTTTCAACTCGGCATCCTCAGAGAGCATCCGGTTGAGAAGCAGGCGGTCTTCATCGCTGACTGTACCCCACAAATAATCAGAAATCAGTTCATTGATGTTTCTATCACTCATCGTCTTCCAATGTGTTATTCTATTCAACTCTCTATCTCTATAACACTTTGAAAGTTAAAATGGGGGATGCCGAAACGGGGAAAAGTGAAAAAAAGAGAAAAGGCCAGACTAATTTGCTGCCAAGAGAAAGAGAAGGAAAGACATCTCGCCCAATTCCTCTTTCAACCGCGATACTGCCTTGTGCTTTTGGGTTTTAACGGTTTCGGTGCTAATCTGCAGAGCCTCGCCAATCTCCTTATACGTTTTTCCTTCCATACAGAGAAGGAACACTTCGCGCTGGCGCAAAGGCAGCGCATCGATTTTCTTGAACAAAAGACGGAAAATCTCTTCGGTGAAGAAGTTCTCTTCGCCATTGCTGACAGAGAATTCTTCGTATTGAAGTTTCAGTGAGTTAATATATTTTTCCTCCGTTTTCTTGCGCCGCAGCGAATTAATCGACTTGTTGCGCACGCTGTTATACAGATACGACTTCACCATGGGCTCGTTTCTCATGTCGATGTCGGCCTGCCGTTCACACACAACCTGAAAAATGCTCTGAACAATATCCTTTGCCACATCCTCGTTCACCACTATCTGCATAGAATAGCCCACCAGCGCTTTATAATAATTATCATAAAGGCTGGTCAGTTGCTCACCCGCAGAAGTGTCTTTCGAAAAGTTATTTACTCTCTTTTTCATGTGACGATACTTATTCAATCTGCAAAATTATAAAAAAAATGGAAACACCATTCTATTTATTCATTTTTTAACAACTCAAGCCATCCGTGCTTTGTCTCTCCCTCTTTCCCCGCCATTCCATTACTTTTCAGACTGTAGACTACCACTTTGCGCCCCATTGCCCAGACCTACGCCCCCCGCATAACTTGACAATTTTTTTGATAAATATTTTGCCGATTATCAGAATATTGCTAACTTTGCGCGTGACAAAAGCCCCGAAGGGCTGGAAAAGGAAACAGTAATCATGGAAATCAGCATCAACGATATCAGCGACATTCGCGAGGCGGCTCGCCAGTTTCTCACCTTCATACAAGAGAAATCGCAGCAACGGCAGTGCGGCATTCCCCACGTCTTTGCCTTCTATGGCAAGATGGGAGCGGGCAAAACCACTTTTATCAAGGCTCTCTGCGAGGAACTGGGCGTTGACGATACCGTCACTTCGCCCACTTTCGCCATTGTCAACGAGTATGAGGTGGACGAGCACGCCCGCCTGACGGATGATGAATATGCCAGGATACGTCCGTCGCGCATCTGCCATTTCGATTTCTACCGCATCAAGCGGCTGGAAGAGGTGTACGACATGGGCTACGAGGAATATTTCTACAGCGATGCGCTCTGTCTCGTGGAGTGGCCCGAACTGATTGAAGACCTGTTGCCGCAGGACGCGGTGAGGGTGACCATCGCGGTGGACGAGCACGGCATGAGGACGGTTTCGGTGGAAGATTAATAGCGACAGCGCTCGTCAGAGGGGGGGAGGAAAAAGGCGGCGAAGCCCGTGCGAGCGTTGAAAAAACGGATATTATCAATACAAGACGAAGAGAGATTCATGAGAGAGGAAAGGCTGATCATAGAACAACTGAACAGCGGATCGTATGACAGTTTCAAACGGTTGTACGACCTGTGGGCAGACCGCCTTTATCTTTTCGTGTTCAAACTGGTGAAATCAGAGGCCATCGCCCAGGACATTGTACAGGAATGTTTCATCAAGATATGGGAGAACCGCATGGGCATACACCCCGAAAAGCCCTTTAAGTCGTATCTTTTCACCATTGCCTATAACCGCATCGTGAACGGTTTCAGGGCGCAGTTGCGCCATCCGATGATGGGCGAATACATCGGCTACACTTCCACGCTGGCCGATGAGAACAATGCAGAACGACATCTCAGCATGGAGGAATTCCTTGACCGCCTACAGCAGGCAAAGATAAAACTCACCGAGCGCCAGCGAGAAGTGTTTGAAATGAGCAAGGAAGAGAATCTCTCGCATGCGGAGATTGAGCAGCGGCTGGGCATCAGCAACCAGGCCGTGCGCAACTACCTGGCATCGGCACTGAGAAAAATACGTAGCGAACTGAAAGACTATGCCCCGCTGCTCGCCCTGTATTGCCTGCTGTAAACAGGGTAAATCCGCTTTCACCATACATTTTCCCGTTTTTTCACTTTTTGGGGAAAAACACACAAAAACGCAATTACAAATGGCGTGCAGATTTGTATTACCTATAAAAAACAGAATTCTATGAATACTTTCCAGAATGAATGATTACCAAATAAAGTCACAGAATATGAAGACAACCATTATCAAACACACGGCTTTAGCCATCTTCCTGCTCCTGACAGTGGGATTAGTGGGATGCGGAGATGACGGAGATATCTATAATATAACTGCTTCAAAAATGCTTGTGGGTAAATGGAAACTCGTAAAAGTTGGAAATATAATAACAACTGACGATATATTTATTATAATAAAAGCAAATGGTTCCTGTACATGTGATCACTGGAATCCCATATATAAAAGTATATACCCCGATGAAGAAAACTATACATTATTAGAAGACTGGGCGTATGATGAGTCCAAAAATCTTTTCAGGACAGTGATACAGTTTACTAATGGTTGGTATCCTTATTTATACCCCTTTTACTGCGCTCTAAAGGAAGAAGAAATGATCCTAGTTCCAAAGATCCCAGATGGAGCCGCTTTTGTTGCAGATCCTACTCAATTTTACATAAAAGTAAAATAAAGTATTATTGTCATGATGAAAACGAAATTGTTTCAGAAAAATCAACGTTCACTGAAAAAAAACGAATAATCGCAATTACAAATGGCGTGCAGATTTGTATTACCTATAAAAACAGAATTCTATGAATACTTTCCAAACTCTATTGAGGAAATATATGCAGGGCTCTATGAGCGACGAAGAACTGGAGGAACTTCGGCACATGACGGAGAGCCTGAACGACAGCGAACTGCAACAACAATTGTTCAGCGCATGGGACGACAGCGACGAGGATGTCAAAATGGATGAACGTCAGAAACAGATGATGATGGAAGCGATTGCCCGCAACACCCAACACAGAGGTGGAAGCGGCAGGATGATAAAGCATCTGCTGCGCATCGCTGCCATCTTCATCTGCATCATTGCCGGAGCATCGTTGTGGTTCAACCGAACAACCGAGAAGCCTTCGCTGCCGCCCGACGTGGTGGCTGCCATCGAAAAGGCAGAAAAGGCGGGCAAGAACCATGCCACAGTGACCGCCAACGGACAGACCGTGAACGTGAGCAGCGATGAAGCCATAGCAGAGTGGAAACCAAACAGCGGAGGCAACCAAGCAGCCACCACCGACGGAGAGCGCATTGTGACCACCCACCACGACAGCGAGTTCTGGCTCACATTAGAAGATGGTACGCGCGTACATCTTAATTATGGTACACAACTCACCTACCCCATCCACTTCAGCGGCGACACGCGCGAGGTGGAACTCACAGGCGAAGCCTATTTCTTCGTGGCCAAGGACAAGAGTCGGCCGTTTATCGTGCATACACCCAACGGCGACGTGAAGCAGTATGGCACTGAGTTCAATATCAACACGAAGGACGAGATTGGGGCCACGCGCGTGGTGCTCGTCAACGGAAGCATCAGTATTACGCCCAACGGCGGCACAGAAAGCATGATGCGTCCCAACGACATGGCCATCATCATGCCACAGAGCAGCGAGGTCATAATCAGCCAAGTGGACATCACTCCCTATATAGCATGGAACACCGGCACCTTCGTGTTCGACGACTGCACGCTCGAACAACTCATGCGAGTGCTCAGTCACTGGTATAACAAGCACATAGAGTTCTACGAAGAAGATATCCGCCAGATGCGATTCACGGGCGAGATTGACAAGTATGAGTCTATCATACCTACCATGGAGGCTATCCACAAGGTGACGGGACTGCGCATAGAGGTGCGCAAGCAAGGCATTCTTATCAGCCGATCATTTAATCCATAATACTAACAACAAAAGAAAGAGAGAATGAAAAGAATCAAAGCAACGAAAAGATTAGTCGCTCTTTTGCTGACCACCTTGCTGACACTCAGCATGTCGGCACAGTCGGCAAAGGACAAGACCGTGACACTTGACATGACGCAAGTCACAGTGAAGCAATTCTTTGCGGAAGTGAAGAAACAGACGGGACTGAGTTTTATCTACAGTGCTGAACTGGCCAAGACATTCCCGAAGGTGACTGTAAAGGCACAGAACAAACCCGTGCGCCAAGTATTGAACGAGGTGATGAACCGCATCAACTGCACGTATGACCTGGAGGGTAGTTTCGTGACAGTAACCCGTAAACTCTCCGGGGCACGCACTCGAACCGTTTCGGGAACCGTGAAAGACGATGCCGGCGATCCGCTTCCTGGCGTAAGCATCTGTATCGACGACTCCAAGGTGTGTACGATTACCGACATCAACGGTTTCTATACGCTGAAAGTGCCTGTAAATGCCTGCGACCTGAAATACACCTTCGTAGGTATGGACAATGCCATTGTTCACTTGAAGCAAGGTAGCGGCCATCTCACTCAGGATGTTACCATGACGGGTAGCACACATTTGGAAGAGGTGGTGGTTACTGGTTACCAGACAATTTCAAAAAAGAATATGACAGGTGCCACGGCTACCATCACTGCCGACATTCTGCAAGACCGTTATACCAGCAACATCGTCAGCAACCTGGAAGGACGTGTAGCAGGTCTGTCAACCTACGGCGGCGAGATCAAGATTCGCGGTACCAGTTCTCTTTATGCAGAGACTTCCCCGCTGTTGGTGGTAGACGGTCTTCCCATGGAAGGTAAACTGAGCGACCTGAATATCTACGACATCGAGACCATCAACGTGCTGAAGGATGCTGCCGCCACCGCCATCTATGGTGCGCGCGCCGCCAACGGCGTAATTGTTGTGACTACAAAAAACGCCCGCAAGAAGGGAAAGGTAGAAATCGACTTCTCTGCCAACCTCACCCTGACAGAGAACAGAAATCTGGACTATCACGACAACTTCTACGTGAATGCCGCCGAGCAGGTGAAAATGGAGTCTGACTATTATGACTACTTCTGGAGCCTTCCTGACAACACAGCTGAGTCATATCTGACGAACATCACACAGGGTGCACAACCCACCTCTGCTCTTGCCTACGCATACTATCGCCGCGCAGCCGGTGAGATTTCCGATGCAGAACTACAGAACATCAAAAACCGACTGAGCCAGAACAACTTCGCCAAGGATTTTGGCGATGCTGTCTACCGCCAGCAGGTATTGCAGGAGTACAACCTCGCCCTGCGCTCTCGCACCGATAAGATGCAGAACAACCTGACGCTGAACTTCAAGCACGACAACAGCGGCATCATCAACCACATGAACCGCCAGATGAGCCTGAACTACAAAGGTAGCTTCGACCTGGCCAAATGGCTCACGGCCAATGTGAGCGTGAACGCACTCTACAACAAGACGCAGTATCAGGGAGACGACTATAACAGCTATGCCACTTTGGGCGGACGCTCTGGCGGAGAGAACATCTGGGCGCATCCCGCTTACGAGCCTTTCTATAATGAAGATGGCTCACGCCGCAAGTTCTACGGCTGGTTCGACGGTAACTTCTACGCAAATCTATGGGACAAAGAGGGACTGGTGGACACCGGAACCGACCCTGTGGACGAGTTGTACAATAACGTGATTACCACCAACCGCCAGCACATGCGCTATCACGGCGAGCTGCTCTTCAAGATTATCGACGGTCTGACCGCCAGCGCCCAGTACGTCTACGAGACCGACAACGTCAATTCTGAGTGGTATGCCAACGAGAGCAGCCACGTGGCCCGCGTCTTGAGAAATGCCTTCACTATGCAGAATAGCGATGGTAGCATCACTCATATGACTCCCGAGTCAGGAGGACTGAAACGCTTCTCCAATACCCAGGGACGCTACTGGACTGCCCGTGGCCAGCTGAACTACATGAAGACTTTCGGCAAACACGCCATCAACGCATTGGCCGGTGTGGAGTTCCGTGAGACCAAGACTTGGGGAAACAACTCCATCCTGCTTGGCTACGACGACCAGTTGCAGACCAGTCTGACCGATAACATCGAGTTCGGCACGCTGAAGAATACTCACGACAACGCATATGGCTACCCTGGTCAGAGAGGTTTCCCAAGCCAACAGTTCGCATTTGAGCCCTATATCGAAAACTCGATGGCACTTATTACCGAAATCAAACACCGCTATGGTTCGGGCTATGCCAACTTCACATATACCTACGATGAGAAATACAATGTATTTGCTTCCTGGCGTAAAGACTATGCCGATGTTTACGGTCTGAACGTTGAGTTGCGCGGAAAACCGCTGTGGTCGGTCGGAGGTGCCTGGAATATTGACAACGAGTCGTTCATGAAGGATGTGGATTGGGTGAACTACCTGAAACTGCGCTTCAGCTACGGAGGAACGGGTAACATCTACCAGGGTGCCACTTCTTACATGACAGCCTCTACTGGCGAGAACAACTATTACACCAACCTCCCCTTTGCCAATATCACCAGTCCGGGCAACCCCGACCTGAAGTGGGAGAAGAGCAACATCACCAACATCGGTATCGACTACTCGCTGTTCGACAACCGCCTGCGTGGTGCCCTCGACTACTATTACAAGAAGTCGAAGGACGTGTTCTCCAACAAGCCGCT
>ODAI012742475.1_pt1 | contig 73960 bp, 79 predicted proteins | sample 1539321 | NCBI WGS metagenome assembly ODAI01 (sample SAMN02144231, study PRJEB22623) | gut metagenome | biome: sheep rumen | host: Ovis aries | place: New Zealand | reverse complement strand
TCTAAGTATGCTCCTAAGACAGAAACATTTATGATTAATCCAGATAAGATTAAAGATGTTATTGGCCGTGGTGGAGAGATGATTACAAAAATTATCTTAGAATGTAGTAATGTAAGTGCTGTAACTGATATTAATGCTGTTAAAGTTGATATTGAAGATGATGGTAGAGTAATAATTTATCATACTGATAGAGATATTATAAATGCCACTGCTGAAAGAATTAAGAATATTGCGAGAGAAGTAGAAATTGGTAAAACTTATACTTGCAGAGTAGTAGATATACAAGACTTTGGTGTATTTGTAGAATTATGGCCTGGATGTGAAGGTTTAATACATGTATCACAACTTGATACAAAGAGAGTAGAAAAACCTAGTGATATGTTTAAAGTAGGAGACGAAGTTATTGCTATTGCTACTGGTTATGATAAGAAAGGTAAACTTAATTTATCTAGAAAAGAGTTACTTAAATAGTAATTCTTTTTCTATATAAAAATCCAGTATTTCTTAATAATACTGGATATATAAAATATACGAACTAATGTTTAAAAAACTATTAATTTTTATCTTCTTTCATTTACTTATAAGTTATTATTTGGTATAATATATATAAGGAATATTTGATAGTTGGGTGGCCAAATTCTGCAAAAGGAAGGAGGCGATATTTATGTTTAAGAAAGATTTTTAATCTTAACTCTTTTCATACTTATCTTCCTATTAGTATTTTTACTATATATAGTATTAATATGAAAAGAAGCACCTAACCCAGCATTGAATTAGGTGCTCTACAAAATATTTTGTGGTTCACTCAACGCGAAAATATCAAGTGTTCCTTTTTATTATATGAGATTTCTCTCATCTGTATACATAATATCATATTTTTATTAATTTGTCAAAAGTAAAAAATCTTATTGCAATATATGAAAAAATATAGTACAATTTAATTATAAGATATGGAGGGCTTTATATGAGATTAAATAGAAAAGGTCAAACACTTATTGAATATGTACTTATTATATCTTTAATTACGGTATTAATAATAGGAATAGTTAAAATATTTGGGGGATATTTAAATGATGCTATTACGAAGATGGGGTGCAATGTGTCTGGTAAAGAATATGTAGAAGGAGAAAAGGTTGGTACAGGTTATTGCCTAGGAGATGAAAATAAATTATTTGAATAATAGATAAATCGACATTTGATTTATCTTTTTTTTATTATAATAAAGCTATGAAAATATATATAGATTTATTTTTTATATTTAATATTATTATTGATGCTATTATTATTATGGGTGTTAGTTATATATTAAAGAGAAAGACTACTACTAAAAAAATTATTATATCTAGTATATTTGGTGGTATTTCTTCTTTAGTATTATTTACTTCTATTAATAAGATATTAATAGAAGTAATAGCAATTATTATAATGAGTATAATAGCTTTTAAATATAAGAATATTAGATATACTATTAAAAATATTTTTTATATGTATATTGTTAGTACATTACTTGGAGGACTATTATATTTATTTAATATTAAGATAAATAATAGTTTTTTATATTATTTAGTTATTATTATAATTAGTATTGAAGTTACTATTTTATATGTTAAAGAAATGAATAAATTAAAAAATAATTATAATAATTATTATAAAGTAGACATATACTTTGATAAAGATATTTTATCTTTAATTGGATTTGTTGATACGGGTAATAATTTATATGATCCATATAAGAAAAGACCGATAATACTTGTTAATAAGAAGTATGAAAGGGATGATAAATATATAATAGTACCATATAATACTGCTTCAGGAGAAGGACTTCTTAGATGTATTAAACCTAAATATATTAGTATAGATGGTAAGATAGTTAATAATGTATTAATAGCATATTCTGATAATATTAAGTTAATAGATGGAGTAGATGTAATACTACATAAAGATGTTATGAAAGGGGAATAATATGTTTAAATTATTAAAAAGAATTTTTAGTAAACTTAATTATTTATTTTATGTTGGTAGTACAGATATACTTCCTGAACCATTATCTAAGGAAGAAGAAGAGAAGTATGTTAAGATGTTTTTAAATGGAGATATGAAGGCAAGAGATAAACTTATTGAACATAATCTAAGACTAGTAGTCTTTCTTGCTAAGAAGTATGAGAATACTAAAATAGACTTAGAAGATTTAGTTTCTATTGGTACTATTGGTTTAATAAAGGGAGTTAATACTTATCAAAATGATAAGAATATTAAACTAGCTACTTATGCATCTAGATGTATTGATAATGAGATATTAATGTATTTAAGAAAAACAAAGAAGAAAAGAACAGAAGTATCTTTTGAAGATAGTCTTAGTTTTGATTCAGAAGGTAATGAACTACATTTAGAAGATGTATTAGGTACGGATAATGATATAGTAACAAAACCAATAGAAGATGAAACAGATAAGTATCTTATGTATAAAGAAGTCAATAAACTTGGTAAAAGAGATAAAGAAATTATTGAACTTAGATATGGTCTTAATGGTAAAAAAGAAATGACGCAAAAGGAAGTAGCTAATCTTCTTGGCATATCACAATCTTATATATCAAGAATAGAGAAGAAAGTTATTAAGAAATTATCTAGTATTATTAGATTATAGCACTTTTAGTGCTTTTTTTGGTATTGATAATTATTTATTGTTATAGTATAATATTAATAGATTAATAAGGAGGAAATATGTTCGAAAAGATTAAGAATTGGATTAAAAATAATAAGGGTTTTAGTGTTATTATACTACTTGCTTTAGTATTAGTTATTATTCTTGTTATTATATTTATTAGTTTACTTAAGAGTAATTCTTCAAATAAATATGGTAATAGATTGGATGGTATTAAAGATGTAGAAATAGCCAAAGAAGTATATGATGGTGTTAAAGATGAAGTAATGGCTACGGAAGTAGTAGAAGAAGTTACTACAAGATTACAAGGTAAGATAGTATATACTACTATTACTTTGAAGAGTGATACTAGTGTAGATAAGGCTAAGGAAATTGCTAGTAATACTTTAGACAATTATAGTGAAGAAGAACTTGCATATTATGATTTTTCTTTCTTTCTTAAATGGACTACTGACGAAGGGGATAAGGTTATTACTGGTAATAAACATAATAATATGGATAGTATTACTTGGATAAAGAGTTAGGAGATTATAATGAAGAAGAGAAATAATAAAGCACTTATATTAACTTTAATTGGTATTGTTTTTGTTACTTTACTTGGTATTTTTATATTGAATTATAGTAAAGATGATGCTTCTTTTTCAATATTAGAAAAGAAATGGATTAATGACAATAAGCGCAATGTTGTTGATATTAGTGTATTTAATGATGTACCTGTATATGGTAAAAATGGTAAGGGAGTTATATTTGATTTCTTAGATGATTTTACATCTAAACATGGCATTAATTTTAATAAGGTATCTTATCTTACTTCTAATAGTAGTGTTTCTTTAAAAGGAAATGCTTTTAGAATTGTTAATGATAATACGGATTTATCAAATAATGATTTACTTGTTTATGAAGATCATTATGTTTTGGTTAGTAAGGATAATATTCATTTTGATAGTATTAGAGATATGGGAGATATTAAGGTTGCAGTATTATCATCAGATGTTGGTCCTGTATCTAGTGCTCTAGCGGATAATAATATGATTAGTTATGTTTCTAAAGAAAGTATTAATGAAATAGAAACGGCTTTTAATAGTGAGGAAGTAAGTTATGCTATTGTTCCTTATAATATGAATATTGATTTTATTTTAAAGAATGATTTTCATATTGTCTTTCATTTATCTGATGTTGTTAAAAAAAATGTTTTAACTATTGAAAATAAAACTTTATATAATATTATGAAAAAATATTATACTGGATTTAAAAGAGATAATCAGAATTCTTCTTATAAAAATAATTTTTTAGATGAATATTTTTATGATAAAGAGATAAGTGAAGCTGATAGAATGGGTTATAATAGTAATCCTTATAATGTTGGATATATGACTTATATGCCATTTGAAGGTATTGATAATAAAAATGTTATTGGTACTTTAGCTAATTATTTTAATGATTTTGAAAATATTTATGATGTTGATTTTAATTTTATTTATTATGATAATATTGAAAAGTTAAAGAAAGATTTTTCTAATGGAGAACTTGATATTGTCTTTGGCAATTTTAATACTGATGGACTTAATATTGATGTTATTAAAACTAGTTCTTTATTTAAAGAAGAGTATGTTATATTATCTAATGATTTTTATGATGTTACTTCTCCTAGAAGTTTATCTGGTAAAGAAGTATTATTGGTAAATGGTACATTTATTAATAATTTAGCTTCTAATAGTGGGATAACTGCTAAAGCATATGATAATACTGATGAACTTCTTAGAAAGGTATCTAGTAATTCTATTATAATGATCGATAAAGATACTTATGATTATTATAAAATTAAGAAATTTGGTGATTATAAAGAATTATATAGAGGAGTATTACCTAATGAATATTCTTTCTATATTAGAGATGTTAATAAAAATACTAATTTTGCTGATATGTTTTCTTATTATGTAGAGACTGTTAATTATAATAGTATTAAATATAATTATAATACTAGTATGAATAATTATAGTTCTGGTAGTTTACTTGCATTTATTATTACCCTTCTTGTTATACTATTATTAGTAGGATTATTTATTTTCTTTAAAAAGAAAAAAAGGAATGATACTATTATAACTAATAATGATAAACTTAAATATATTGATGCAATGACATCTTTAAAGAATAGAAATTATTTGAATTTAAAGATGAAAGAATGGGATGACAATACTATTTATCCTCAAGGATTTGTAGTAGTGGATCTTAATAATATTAAATATATTAATGACAATCATGGTCATGAAGAAGGAGATATGGTTATTAAGAAAGCTGCGAGCACTTTAATAGTTAATCAAGAAGCTAATACAGATATTGTTCGAACTGATGGTAATGAGTTTTTAATATATATGGTTGGTTATGATGAAAAAGATGTTGTTAATTATGCGAGAAAGATATATAAGGAACTTAAAGAACTTCCTTATGGATTTGGTGCTAGTATTGGTTATAGTATGATACTTGATGATGTTAAGACAGTAGATGATGCTATTAATGAAGCTACAATTGATATGAGAAATAAAAAAGAAGCTATGCAAGGAAAAAATAATTGAAGAAATATTTTAAGAGAGTAGTAAAAATTCTAAGTTTAAATGAACTTAGAATTTTACCTTCATATTTGTCTTATAATTTTGTCTTAGCAATTATTCCTACATTTACAGTTATATTATTAATTGCTAGTTTATTCTCAATATCAATTGATTCAGTTATTAATTTAATAGATGATACGATTCCTAGTTATATTGGTAATGTTATTATTAGTGTTATATCTAGTAAGAATTATACTTTATCTATTGGAGTATTAAATATAGTAACTTTATATGCTTCATCGAAGGGTATGTATGCTGTCGTAGAGGCTTCGAATAGTTTATATAAAGTAGATAAAAGAAATATTACTACGGATCGATTGAAATCGATTATTATATTACTTTTACTTGTTTTTTCATTATTAATATTAATTCTTATTCCTGTACTTGGTAGTAAGTTATTAGATTTTTTAAGTAAATATAATATTGTTACTAGTAATATTACAAATATATATCATATACTTAAATGGCCTATTACTTTTTGGGTTATATTTATTAATGTTATACTTATATATATGATATCTCCATCAGTTAAATTAAAGGTAAAAGATGTTATGGTAGGAGCTTTTACTACGACAGTGTTATGGAGTATATTTACACTTTTATTTAGTTATTATCTTACTTATTTTACAAAGTATGATGTTTTATATGGAGGACTATCCAGTATTACGGTATTATTAATATGGATATATTTCTTAAGCTATATTCTTATTCTTGGTATTGTTATTAATACGAGAAAGTATAATAAAGAAGAAAATAGATAATAATATTTATGATAGTATTACTTATATTTAAGTAATCACAGACTACGATTTAGGGTAATACTATTATCTCCTTATATTTAGGACCTATATGGTTTAAGTGAGTAAAAAACTGCTCACTTTTTATATTGTTAATTTTATTAGAATAAAAGATATTATTCCAGATGTTATAGAAGATAATAATCTTCCTTTTAGATAATATTTATATTTGATATCTTCAAAGGATGATATTACTTGGAGATGAATAGATAGACCACTAAAGGATATAATGATGGATGATAATACTACTTTTAAGGTATCATTTATATTTAAATTCGATAAGTATGATAAAGACATAGTCATTTCTAATAGGCTTCTGATAAAAAGGGATAGATAGGTATTTAGATTAAAAATATGAGTTATTAGAGTAGTAAGTATTAGAAAAAGAGTAACGGTTCCTGCAATTACTAAAAGAGAGTTTACACTTTTATAAATAGAAGATGATAAAACATCTCCAAAGCTTTGACTTTTAGTAGGCTCTATTATATAATTGTTATTAGGATGATTGTTATTTCGATATATTATTCCAATGATAATATTACTTAGAATATGACTTATTAATATGATAATAGAAAGAGTAGTATTTTTTAGATAAAAGACACCTAGGGTTTGAAGAATAAATAGAGGACTCGCAAAATTACAGAAGAGTAATAAATGATTTGCTTCTTCTTTAGTTATAGTAGAGGTACTTAATGCTTTTTTAATTATGATAGCATTGGTAGGAAATCCGGATATTAAGGATAAGATAAATATTATGACAGCATTATTACTTATATTGAATATTTTTGATATATATTTGGTTATGAAATTTGGTAAGATGTTGGTATTATATGTTATTAATATATCGGATAATATTATCATAGGAAACATTGATGGTACTAAGGTATTATACCAAATATAAAGGGAAGATAGGATGGAATCTGATACGAGGTTTTTATTTAGTAGTACTAAAATTAGGGTAATAAAAGTTAAAACAACAATTATTTGATTAGAATATTTTTTCATAATTTAATATATGATATAACAGAGTAAAAAAGAAATGGAATGATATTATGTTTATTAAAAAAATAATTAAAGATAATTATAAATTTATTATAGTAATAATACTACTTATTTTGTTTTTTTATTTAAAACTACCATATTATATTATGGCTCCTGGTGGGGCAATTAATATAACAGACAGAGTAGAGTTAGATGGATATAATATAGATAAAGGTTCTATTAATATGCTCTATGTTAGTGAATATAAAGCTACTCCTAGTATATGCTTATACTCTTGGATAATGGATTATGATATCAATAAAAATGAAGATAGAAAAATATCTAATGAAAGCATTAAAGAAGTAGAAAATAGAAATAAGATTATGAGAGATAATTCTTTAGATATTGCTTTGATGGTAGCTTATAAAAAGGCTGGTAAATATATTGATGTTAAGAGTAAGAAGAATATTGTTATTGCTACAACAAGTGATAATAATCTTAAGGTAGGAGATATCATTCTAGAAGTAGATAATAATAAAGTAGATGATGTTTCTGAAGTAAAAAAGATAATAAATAGTAAGAAAGAAAATGATTATGTTACTTTTAAAGTAATTAGAGATGATAAAGAAAAAAATGTTAAGAGTAAGATATATTTGGATGATAATCAAAAAGTAGTTGGAGTAGTAATTATTACTGATTATGATTATGATATTGAACCAAAGCTTGATTTAAAATTTAGAAATAGTGAATCTGGTTCCTCCGGTGGTCTTATGCTTACTCTTACTATTTATAATGCACTAGTAAAGGATGATATCATAAAAGGAAGAAATATTGCTGGTACTGGTACAATATCATATGATGGCACAGTGGGAGAGATAGATGGAATTAAATATAAAATAATGGGAGCCGCTAGTGACAATATTGATATTGTGTTTGTACCTAGTCCTAATTATGAAGATGCAATTAAAACTAAGGAAAAATATCATTACAAGATGGATATAGTTAAAGTAGATACTTTTGACGAAGTATTAGACTACTTAACTAAGTAAAAAAGAACTAAAAGTAATTATGGAAAAAGTTACAATAAAGATAAAGAAATGACCTATATAGATTACTTTATGGCAGCTTTATATAGTAAAAGTTATGTAGAAATATATAAGATACTAAAGTATATAATATTAGTGATAGATTAAATAAATTAATGGAAGGTGTAATTGATATGGTAAACGATGGATTTATCTTACATGAATGGGAGAAAGAAAAGATGGTTCAAAATAACTTAATAGAATTAGCAGAGAAAAGAGGACAAGAACTAGGAATCGAACAAGGAACTAAAACTATCGAGATAATTAAGAATTTATTGAAACAGAATATTGACTACATTGTTATATCTAACGCTTCAGGTAAGACAATTGATGAAATAAAAGAAATAGAAGAATCTATGAAAGAAGAAAAATAATTATTTCTTCTTTTTATAATATATAATGGAATTTACTGAATATATGGTTGTTTATTTGTGAAGCAAATAAACTGTTAGCCGCTAGGCGCAGATATAAAAATACTTGATATTACTGAAAAAATATAGTAAAATTAACTAGTAGGATGTGAAACAAAGATGTACTTAAAAGAAATAAGAGCATATGGATTTAAATCTTTTGCAGATAAAGTAACAATTAGTTTTGGTAAAAATATAAATGGCGTAGTAGGACCTAATGGATCTGGTAAGTCTAATATCGTAGATGCTGTTAGATGGGTACTAGGAGAACAATCAATGAAGTCTTTAAGAGGTGATACTACTACTGACGTAATATTTTCTGGTAGTGAAAGTAGAAAAGCTCTTAATTCAGCTTCTGTTACTTTAGTCTTTGATAATGAGGATAAAACACTTCCTATAGATTTTAGTGAAGTATCTATTAAGAGAGTAGCCTATCGTAGTGGTGAAAATGAATATTATTTAAATAATGAAAGAGTAAGACTAAAAGATATTACCGAGTTACTTGCAGACTCTGGTACGGCTAAAGAAAGTTTTAATATTATAAGTCAAGGTAAAATAGATGAAATACTATCTAATAAACCAGAAGATAGAAGAGTAATATTTGAAGAAGCTGCTGGGGTATTAAAATATAAAAGAAGAAAAGAAGAAGCTTTAAGAAAATTAGAAAAAACTAATCAAAATTTAAATAGAGTAAGTGATATTATTAATGAACTAAATAATAATATTATTCCACTAGAAGAAGCTTCTAATAAAGCTAAGAAGTATGCAGAGATTAAAACTAGATTATCTAATATTGAAATAGCTTTACTTGTTAAAATGATTACGGATTTAAATTTTATTTATCAGGAAGATAAGAATAAAGTAAAAGCCCTTGAAGATGAACTAGCAGTACTGTCTTCTAATAACAGTTCTTATGATGTCGATATACTTAAATATAAAGATAAAGTAAAAAAAGTAAGAGATGATATTAATAGTAAGCAGGAATTATTACTAGAACTTTCTAAGAAGGAACAAGAAATTACTTCAGATATTAAGTTATATGAAGAAAGAAATAAATATAAAGATGAAATAGGTAAGATTAGTAATAATATTATTTCTTTAAAAGAGGATATTATTAATATTGATACTATTATTAATAATTTAAATAATGAGAAAGAAGTATATAATAAAAAATTAGAAGTAATAACTTCTAGTGTTAAGAGTATTACTGATAAGGTAAATGAACTTAGTACTAAGAAAAGTAATCTTAATAATCAGATTATTAAAAATAATAGAGAGATAGATAGCTTTAAATATAGAGAAGAATACTTAGATAATGCTATATCTAATAATAGTACTATTCCTAAACAAATTAAAAGTATCTTAGATAATCCTAAATTTACAGGAGTACATAATGTTATTGCCTCGCTTATTGATACTGATAGTAGGTATAATACGGCGATTAATATTGCTCTAGGAGGAGCATCTTCATACTTAGTCGTAGATACTTCTAGTACTGCTAAAGAACTTATTTATTATTTAAAGAATAATAATTTAGGTAGAGCTACTTTTTATCCAATAGATAAAATTACTGGTAAATATATTACTGATGATGTACTTAGTATTTTAAATAATATGGAAGGTTATATTGGCATAGCAAGTTCTCTTACTACTTATGATAGTATATATACGAATATTATATCTAATGTACTAGGTAATGTAATTATCTGTGATAATATAGATAATGCTAATATAATTAGTGATAAGATAAATAAAAGATATAAGATAGTAACATTAGATGGACAAGTAGTAAATGTAGGTGGATCTTTAACAGGAGGTTCTATTACTAAATCTCAAAATGTTTTATCATTGAAGTATGAATTAGAAGAAGTACAAAAGAAGAAAAAATTACTAGAAGAAAAGAATAAGAATTTACTTAGTGATATTAATAGTATTGATAAAGATATAAATATTAAAAATAGTGAATTATATAGTAGTCAAAATGAAAAAACAAATATAGAGACGAAGATTAATTCAATAGATGAAACTATTAATATTAATATTAAGAATAAGATAGAAAAAGAGAATGAATTAAAAGATTTAGATAGTATTACGAATAACGAGTCTCTAGAAGATGAATCTTTCTCTAAATTATCCAAAGTAAGAGAAGATATTTCAAATATTAATAAAGAAATATCAATCCTTAAAGTAGAAGAAGATAATATTAATAATACTATTAATGAATTAGAAGAGACTTCTAGAAGTAGTAATAGTTATATTAATAAGAAAGAAAAAGAATTAAGTAATTTAAATATTAAAATTAATAGAGCAGATGTATCTCTTGATAATTTACTTAATAATCTTAATGAAAATTATAATATGACTTATGATTTTGCTAAAGATAATTATTCTTTAGATATGGAAACAAATATCGCTAGAGATGAAGTAGTAAGACTTAAGAAAGAAATTGAATATATTGGTAATGTTAATTTAGATGCACCAGAAGAATATGATAAAGCTAAAGAAAGATTTGATTTTCTAACTAATCAGAAGGAAGACCTTATTAATGCTGAGAATACTTTATATGATATTATTAATGAAATGGATAGTATTATGAAGGAAAAACTTCTTACTACTTTTGAAAAGGTAAGAGAAGAATTTAAAAAAGTATATAGGGAATTATTTAGAGGTGGAAGAGCAGAACTCTCTCTAACAGACCCTAGTAATATATTAGAGACAGGTATTGAGATAAAGGCAGAGCCCCCTGGTAAAAAACTTCAAAGTATTAGTCTTTTATCTGGTGGAGAAAAAACTTTTACAGCAATTAGTTTATTATTTGCTATATTAAATATTAGACCAGTACCATTTTGTTTATTTGATGAAGTAGAGGCAGCTTTAGATGATGCTAATGTTGAAGCATTTGGTAAATACTTAGAAAAATATAAAGATACGCAGTTTATTATTATTACTCATAAAAAGAAGACAATGGAGTATGCCAATATTTTATATGGTATTACAATGCAGGAGTCTGGTGTTAGTAAGATTGTATCGGTTAAGTTAGAAGATATTAATAATAAGTAATTAAGAAAAAGAGAGGGAGTTAAGGTATGAATACAGTTGCTAATTTAAATAATATTGTTTTATACCAAAATGAAAATGGTAATAAAATAGTAGAAGTATTGTATGATAGTGAAGATTTTTGGTTAACACAAAAGACTATGGCTGAATTGTTTTCGGTTAAGGTTAATACCATAAACTATCATTTGAAAGAGATATTTGATAGTGGCGAACTTGAAGAGGATTCAGTTATTCGAAAAATTCGAATAACTGCTAGCGATGGAAAAAAGTACAATACTAGTTTTTATAGTTTAGATGCTATAATAGCAGTTGGCTATAGAGTTAACAGCTTTGAAGCTACACAATTTAGAAAATGGGCTACTAATACCCTTAAAGAATATATAAAAAAAGGGTTTGTTGTAAATACAGAATTACTTAAAAATGGCCATAAATTTGGCAAAGATTATTTTGATGAATTATTATTAAAAATAAAAGAAATTAGAGCAAGCGAAAGAAGATTCTATCAAAAAATTACCGACATATATAAAGAATGTAGTTATGATTATGATAAAAATAGTGAAACAACTATTGAATTTTATAAAAATGTTCAGAATAAGCTCCACTTTGCTATAACAGGAATGACTGCATCAGAAATAATTTATAATAGAGTAGATTCTAATAAGTATAATATGGGGTTACAAACTTGGAAAAATGCTCCTAAAGGTAAAATATTAGAAAGCGATGTAGTTGTAGCTAAAAATTACCTAGATAAAGAAGAAATAACTGAATTAAATAATTTAGTATCAATGTATTTAGATTATGCTGAAAGACAAGTTAAATTAGGCCATATAATTTCAATGAAAGAATGGAAAGAAAAATTAGAATTATTTCTAAAATTAAATGAGTACAACATTTTACAAGATAATGGAAAAATTAAAAGAGAAATTGCAGATTCTTTAGCGCTATCAGAATATGAAAAATATAGAATAAAACAAGATCAAAATTATTTATCTGACTTTGATGAGTTAATTGAATTTACAAAAAATCAAGAATCAAGTAATTAAAATAGGAGGAATGGTTATAATGAAAGAAGGGAAAGCAAAATATTTATTAGTACCGTCAAATACAGTTATACAAGCATTATATGTAAAAGAAAAAGAATCTGGTTTTAATGATAACTGGGTAGAGGCATATTGGAAAGAGAATATAGTCTCTTCTGAAGTATTTAATAGATTTAATGTACCAGAAGAATACCAAAGAATTATTATTAGAATAAATAATTATTTATTTAATAAAAGTCTTAATGAATATATTACTAATATAAATTTTGATATATGGAGAATATATAGAGAGAATAATATTAAAAGAATAGATGCTTTTATATCAAAAGAAGACTCTGATCTTCATCATATTATGAGTAATTCATTTATATATTATAGAGTTTCTTTTGATACTAGATTAGATTATTATAGTTACAGTGAAGTATTAGATTTTCTTAAAAGAATAGATAATGATAGGTATTTAAAAGGGTATCTAGATAGTATAACTAATATTATGCTAAATAAGTATTATGATAGAGATAATAATGTATTTAGTACTAAAGAAGAAACATATGAATTAGTAAAAAGAAGAATAAAAAAATAATTAGTCAACATACTAATTATTTTTTCTTGACTAAATAATGAAACTATTGTATGATATTAGGCACATGAGGGGGATATAATGAATATAAGGATGCCTAAATTTATATCTAATTTTATTAATAAAATATTTAAAAGGAATAATAAGAATAAAGAAGTAGTCTCATACTATGAAATTCCTAATAGAAATAATTTGTCTGAAGATAAGATAGAATTATTAAATAGTTATAAGGAAGAGTATTTAAGTAAACTTAAGAGTAATAAATATTTACTTGATATATCTAAAAAAGAATTATTTGGTGATTATATTATTTATCAGCAGTTACTATTAAATCATTTACTTAGGAATTCTACTATTAATAAAATAGATAATAATGATTTATATTATAATTTAAAAATAGAAATGTTAAAGATGTATATACTATATACTAAGATAAGTGATATATATGATGAAATGGTATTAAGATTAATTGCCTTAAATGAGATAAGAAAAGAAAAATTATTATTACCAAAAAAAAAGAGATTAATATCTAATGAAATGGATTCTTTTATTAGTAGTATAGTAGTTAATAGAACTTCATTGTATTCTGCTTCAATGAGAACTAAACTATGTATGACTAGATTTAATAATATATTAAATAATAGTATTTGTGATGAATATATGATTAATATAACAATACAAAAGAATAAGAAAGAAGTATTTAATGATGCTAGAATATATATACCTGAAGTACTAGATGATGTATCAGATAGTACAATGGAGGATATAGGAATAATTGCTTATTTAGAAATAGAATTGGAAAAATATGTATTTAATCATAAAGATGATGTAAATTTAATTATTAAAGAATTAGATGATATTAAACAATTTGATTATAATAAAAAAAATAAAGACGGTTTACTTAAACAAATAGAGTCAATAGAGACTAAATACTATTTCTACTATAAATATGGAAGAAATATTATTACCAAAGAAACGTTTAATGACTTATATGAAACTAAATTTAAGATACTTACTTGTGATATTGGTAGTTTAGAAGAAACTCTTATTAACGAGAGTGATAGGGGATATGAATATTATAAGCAAATAGTAGAGAGAAAATATAATGATATCATAAATGGTAATAATGAGATATTTAATAATATTTTTGGAGAAAAGAATGAAGCAATAACTAATTTTAAGAAAATACCTAATGTTATGATAGAGTGTGATTGGTATGAAAATGAAAGACTAAAGTTAATACTTGCTTTTGATAGAGAAAACGGATTTAGTGAAATGCTCTCTAATGCAAGGGTTAAAAGTAATTATTTTATTAATATGTCTAATGACCCTCATGTTATGAATAATGAATCTCTTTTAAAACTTAGTACTTATGTTTCATTAAAGACAATATATGAATTGACATATTTAGGTTTTGGTCTTGTAAAAGGTTATAATCCTCAATATAGATTATACAAAATTATGAGAGATAGAGAAGAAAAGTTGGGATTAAATAAGGAATATATATTACCTGACGGAATTGAAGAATTACAATTTAATAATAATATTTTTAATATGAGCAAACTTAGAAGAATTCTAAAAGATAAGGCTTTGATTCTTCCTGGTTCGCTTAGAAAAATAGAAAATTATGACAAATTAAGGTTACTGAGTTCGAATAAAACTAATGATATAATTATATTTGATGATTATGAAAATTCGTGGATATTAAAAAGTAGATATAAATTATCAGAATTACTTATGCCTTATATTAGTAAAGAACTTACGAAGTCACGACAGGCATATTATTATTGTTGTAATATGAGTTTAGCAATAAAAGAGCAAGATACCATTAGATTGATATATAAAAATAGAACACCATTTTATCCTGAAGATTTTCACTATACTATGGATACGATTATTTCTAATCTTATTAATAACGGAGAATGTGATAGAGTAATGTTACAGAATGTAAATAAAAACAAATTAAGAAAACTGGTAAGATAAATTAAAAGAGTAAGATAGTTATTTTTTCTTACTCTTTTTAATATTTAGTTTTGGAATATGTATGTTTTTTAGTTTAGTAGTAATTAGATATAATATTTTGACAATAGGGTATAACCATTTATTTATTACTAAGTCATAAGTACCAACGGTTTCATATACTTTACCACCAAAACCAATTTTAAAGTTATACTTATTATCTGTTTTATCCATAGATTTAATGGAACCTAGATTAAATATTTTATATCCTTCATTTAAATATTTTTTAATTATTTCCCATTTAAGTAGATGTGATGAATAGAAGTCATCAAAGTCTTTATTTCTTCCTTCATCTAGAAAATAGATTTCTCTATTATTTTTAATGATGAGGATAGCTCCTGCGACTACTCCTTTTGGATATTTAGTATATAGATTAGTAGCTCTTATTATTTCATTATTATATCTTGTTATTAATCTATCAGAATTCATTTTTTTATTAATGAATTCATTTGTTTTAACAATAGTAATATCTTGCATAATTTGATTTAATTTATCATTATTTTCTTCTTCTTCTTTTAATAAAAACCTATAATTATTGATATATTTTTCTGGATCTATTTTAGCAAAATATATTTCAGCTTTATTATCACCTTTAAAATTATTTAAGATATTCTTTACTTTATCAGCATTGAAATTATTAGTAAGATTAAGAAGTAGTTCGGGATTATTGCTATCATCTTTAAAGATATATATGGCTCTTTCTAATGATAGATTAATATTTCTTCGAGTATTGGAATTAAATAATTTAAAAGTTTCATTAGGAGTTTTTTCCGTTTCTAAAACTACTTTTAAATTAGATTTTTTTCTTTTCTTAACAAAAGATAATTCATCTAATATTTTTATTAAGTTAGTATCAAAATATAATACTTCTCCAGATTTATTTAGTATTTTATATGTTACTTGGTTATCTGTAGTTAAATATACATATTTTTTTTGTTTTAGATATTCTTTTAGTGTATTTATAAAATCTTTAAATAATGTTTCATTATCATAATCTACTAGAAAACTACCTGGTACATAGCCTATTTTTAATGGACCAATATTTTTTTCTAAAAGAAGGGTAGCAGCCATTAGGGTATTATCACTTTCGTTAAAAAAACCTAAATAGTATCTTTGATACTCTTTTTTTAAATTAGCAAATTCTACTGATTGCATATAATTTCTAGCACTATGTAATTTGGAATAGTTTTTATATTGTACTTCGGTTAACTCAATTATTTTCATTTGAACTCCTTCTTTCTATATGGAATATTATAGCATAAAAGATGTAAAAAAACTATTATTTTTGAAATAATTATGTTATACTTATTATGATAGGAATAGAGGGATATAAATGAAGATTAGTAATAAAGAGATTAAGGAATTAGATGCTTATTTTAGACTGGCTAATTATTTATCTGTTGGGCAGTTATATTTACTTGATAATCCTCTTTTAAAAGAACCTTTAAAATGGGAACATGTTAAGAAGAAAATAGTGGGTCATTGGGGTACCGTACCTGGTCAGAATTTTATATATACGCATTTAAATAGAATTATTAAGAATAATGATCTTAATATGATTTATATATCTGGACCTGGTCATGGTGGTAATTCAGTTGTTGCTAATACTTATATTGAGGGTACTTATACAAAGTATTATCCTGAAGTAACAGAAGATATAGATGGACTTAAAAAATTATTTAAACAGTTTTCTTTTCCTGGGGGAATACCTTCGCATGCTGCTCCAGAGACTCCTGGTAGTATTAATGAGGGGGGAGAACTTGGTTATAGTGTAAGTCATGCTTATGGAGCTATACTGGATAATCCTACTTTAATAGCTGCTACTGTAATAGGAGATGGGGAAGCTGAGACGGGGCCACTTCTTACAAGTTTAAATTCGAATAAATTTATTAATCCTAAAAGAGATGGAATTGTTCTTCCTATTCTTCATTTAAATGGTTATAAGATTAGTAATCCTACAGTATTATCGAGAATTAGTAAAGAAGAACTAGGTTCTTTATTCTATGGACTTGGCTATAAGGTATATTATCTAGAGGGTTCTGATCCGATAGAAATGCATAAGAAGATGGCTAGTACTTTAGATAAAGTAGTTAGTGATATTAAAAAGATATGGTATGATGCTAGAGTTAAGGGTATAGTTAAGAGAGTTTTTTATCCGATGATTATACTTAGAACTCCGAAAGGATGGACCGGTCCTAAGGAATATGATAATAAGAAAATAGAAGGTACTTTTAGAAGTCATCAAGTACCATTTAATTTGAATACAGAAGATGATTTAAAATTATTAGAAAGATGGCTTAAGAGTTATAAACCTGAAGAATTATTTGATGATAATGGTAAGATTAAAGAATATATTAAAAAGTTAGTTCCTTATAGTACTATGGGAGATAATCCGAATGCTAATGGAGGTGTTCTTCTTAAAGAACTTAAAGTACCTAGTATTGATAAATATGCTGTCGATGTTAAAGAAAAGGGTATGATCGAGAAAGAAGATATGAGAGTACTAGGAGAATTTATTAGGGATATTATTAAGAATAACCCAGATAATTTTAGAGTATTTGGTCCTGATGAAACAATGAGTAATAGACTTAATCATGTTTTTGATATAGATAATAGGAGTTGGTATTTAAATAAAAAGAGTACTGATGAATATTTATCTTGTGATGGTAGAATAATGGATTCATACCTTAGTGAACATACTTGTGAAGGATGGCTCGAAGGATACTTATTAACTGGTAGACATGGATTCTTTGCTAGTTATGAGGCTTTTATTCGAATAGTGGATTCAATGGCTAGTCAGCATGCTAAATGGCTTAAAATGTGTAATGAAATTAATTGGAGAAAAGATATTGCATCACTCAATTATGTCCTTACTTCGAATGTATGGCAACAAGATCATAATGGATATACACATCAAGATCCTGGTTTTATTGATCATTTAGCTAATAAGAAAGCTGATATTGTAAGAGTATATTTACCACCAGATAGTAACTGTCTTTTATCATGTTTTGATCATGTTATTAAGACAAAGAATTATATTAATGTAATCGTAGCCTCTAAACATATGAGACCACAGTGGCTTACAATTGAAGAGGCAAAAGAGCACTGTGCTAAAGGTATTAGTAAATGGGAGTTTGCATCTAATGATGAAAAGGGAGTAGATGTAGTACTAGTGTCTATTGGTGAAGCACCAACACTCGAGAATATGGCAGCGGTACAACTACTTAGAGAATATCTTCCTAGTGTAAGAGTTAGATTTATTAATATTGTTGATTTGATGAAACTTGAGCCTAGTACAAGACATCCTCATGGACTTACTAATATGGAATATAATAATTTGTTTACCAAGGATAAACCTATAATATTTAATTATCATGGTTATCCAACACTTATTCATGAATTTACTTATGAGAGATTTAATAAAAATATTTCAGTTCATGGATATATGGAAGAGGGTACAATTACAACACCTTTTGATATGCGAGTTAAAAATGAAATAGATAGATATCATATTGTTATTGATATTATTAAACATTTGGATATAGCAGAAAAAGAAGAAGGTAAAAAAATAATTAAACTTATGAAAGATAAATTAAAATATCATGAAGAATATATTAAAGAATATGGTATTGATACGGAAGAAATAAGAAACTTTAAATGGAAGTAGGTGGATATATGAGTGAGGATAAGTTTTTAAGTAAATTATATGATATATTAATTGATTCTGAAATTATTAGCTTTGATGATAAACCTGATTTAAAAACTAAAAAAGAAAGACTTAATAAATATCTAGATAAATTAGATAGAGTACAAAATAAAGTATTATCTAAAGAAGAAAATATTAGAAGATTAAAAGAACTATATTATGATAGATATATTATTAAAAAAGAAAATATACCTGATAGTTATTTTGAAACATTGTCTAAGCAGTATCTTGATGAAGGACATGGACATCATAATTTAGTCAATCCTACTAGTGATAAAGATAAAAAAACCAAAGAAGAACATATTAATACAATAATTAGAGAACAAAAAGATAGTTTAGATTCATGGCTTGATTATTTTCTAAGTAGAGACTCTGATTATCTTCCTATGTGGGCAAAAGTATGGGCCTTTCAAGGAATGCTTAGTATAGGTAATTTAAATAAAGCTAAAGATGGCTATGGGAGAAGAAGTGAATCTAATGTTAATCCTTTTGTAAGTTTAGATTCAGAGTTATTAGGTAAATGCGTAGAATACATACAAGAAGTATTTAATAAGGAAGACATTACTGATGATGAAATAAAAAAATTGGTTTCATCTGGTAGTTTCCCAAAATTATACGGAACATTACTAGCTAATAAAAAAACGATAAGAGTAGTAAGCAATAACGGTATATGGGTTAAGTATAATTATGAAACTGAAGAAGAAGCTGAAAGAAAATTAAAAGATGGCAAGGAACCAGAATATTTAAAATTATATAATGATTTACAAGGTTATAATACAGGATGGTGTACTGCTGGTAGTAGAGAAACCGCTAAAAGTCAAATATGTGGAGGTAAATCATATAAAGGTGGAGATTTTTATGTCTTTTATACAAAGAATGAAGATGGTGAATATAAAATTCCTAGAATAGCAATTAGAATGAATAAGAATTCAATTGGAGAAATAAGAGGAGTGGCTCAAAGTCAAAATATCGAATCTAATATGGAAAAAGTACTTGAAGAAAAATTGAAAGAATTTCCAGATGCATCTTTATATAAAAAGAAAGTAAGTGATATGAAAAAACTTACGGAAATATATGATAATTATAAAGATAGAGAGTTAACTATTGAAGAACTAAGATTTTTATATGAAATAGATGAAAATATAATAGGTTTTGGATATCAAAAAGATCCGAGAATAAAAGAAATACTTGATAAAAGAAATATTAAAGAAGATTTAGCAAAAATATATAATATAAATGAAGAAGAATTAGGAATAACTGAAGAAGATTTAAAAAGAGATTTGATTTACTATATTGGAGATATTGATGATTCAAAATTAAAGCATATTGGTAATTGGAAACTTCCATCGAAATGGTTAAGAGGAGACTTATCACTAAAAATAACTAAATTAAATGGCTTAAAATTTCCTGAAATTATATATGGTACTGTAAGTCTAGAAAATCTCAAACAGGCAAACGAACTTAACTTACCTTCAAATATAAAAATTTTATATTTAAATGGATTAACAACGGCCGAAGGCTTAATCTTACCTCCAAATATAAAAATTTTATACTTAAATGGATTAACAACAGCCGAAGGCTTAATCTTACCTCCAAATATAGAATTTTTATACTTAAATGGATTAACAACGGCCGAAGGCTTGATATTACCTCATAAAATAGGAAAGGATTTAGCTTTAAATGGGTTAAGAACAGCTTATGGTTTAATATTACCCGAAATCATAGGAGAAACTTTATATTTAGGGAAGCTAAAAACTCTAAAAGGAGTAACATTACCAAAGGAGTGCAAAGAAATTTTTTATAAATCTAACTATCATACTCTAGAGGAAATTAAAGAATTACAAGGGCGAGAAGAATTGGAATCATTAAATACGTCAAATGTCTCTAAAATATTTGATATTTTTACTAAAACAAATAAAAGGAGAGGCTTTATAAGTATTATATATATTATATTATTTGTTATTGCAATAATGATATTTAGTGTTATACTTGGAATTGTAATTATTAAGTGGAGGTGATTTAAATGAACTATACTATTATTAATAGAAAGACAAAGTTTAGACCTAATCATATACAAAGAATTAATGAAGAGAAAACTAATGTTGCTAGTATTTCTAAAGATATAAATAAAAACTTATTAGAGGTATTTTCTCTTCTTAGAGAAAGACTTAAAACTGTTTCTGATAAGTTAGATTTTGAAAGAGTAGTTAGTAATGTTCTTAATATTATTAGAGAGAGAAAAATAGAACTTGCTAGAGTAAAAAGATTAGAAGATATGAAAGCTAATGCTGGTTTTACTTTGATTTCTATTATTATTACTCTTGGTATAGTTTGTTTTTCCTTTATCACGTTTCTTATTATAAAAGGTATTCTTCATTAGGAGTTTATTATGGAATTTGATATTGTTAATGAAAAGAATGAATTTAAGTTAGGTAATATTTTATCAATATTTAAACTAGATAATAGTGATAGAGAAATTGCTGTATTTACGATTAATGCTTTTGATAGAGATGATGATTCTCTTAATATTGCTTATATTAATAAAGATAAAGATGGTTATGATTATCTAGAAGAGATTGAAGATAAGAGTGTCTTTAATGAAGCAATGCTTGTAGTTAAAGATATGATGAATATGATAAATAAAAAATAAGGTATCAATGATATCTTATTTTATTATATTATTAAATTCTTCAGGTATTATACTGGTAAAAGTAAATAGTTTATGAGTAATTCTAACCATTACTTTCTTTATTACTAGTTTAAGGTATAGATATCTAAAGTTTACAAAAACAAAAAATATATAGAAATATAAATTAATTTAATTATTTTGTTATTTCTTACGACATTTCTTATGACATTTCTTGCGACATTTCTTACGACATGGTATAATTAGATTACAAGAATCAGGAGGTTAGAATGATAAATGCAATTGAAGATGTAAGAAATGAATTTAAAGTTAAACTAACGGATAAGTTCGAAGAAGAAGTTATTTCATTTTTGAATACCAATGGAGGCAATATCTATATTGGTGTTAATGATAACGGGGACATTGTTGGTGTGAATGGTAATATTGATTTATTACAAAGGACTATTAAAGATAGAATAAAAGATAATATTATGCCATCCACATTAGGACTATATGATGTTGTAATATTAGAGGAAAACAATAAAAAATATATTAAAGTGATTATTGCCCGTGGTAGTGATGACCCGTACTATATTAAAGGTATGGGAATGACACCTGATAGTTGCTTCATTAGAGTTGGTAGTTCAATACAAAGTATGCCTCATGATATGATTAATAATAGAGTTAATAAAAGAACAAGAACTTCGTTAAGAAATATAGTATCACCTAAGCAAGATTTAACTTTTAGTCAATTAAAAATATATTACGAAGAAAAAGGATTTATTATTAATAATAATTTTTTAAAGCAATTAGACTTATATACTGATGATGGTAAATATAACTATAATGCTTATTTGCTTGCTGATAATAATACAATATCTATTAGATTTGGTAAATACGAAGGGACAAATGTTGCTCAATTAATTGAAAATGAAGATTTTGGTAATTGCTCTATTGTTAAAGCAACAAAGAATATTTTAAATAAGATAGAGATTGAAAACAAGATATTTACTAAAATTGAATACCCTGAAAGAAAGGAAATAAAAATGTATGATTTTGCAGCAGTAAGAGAAGCAGTGGTTAATGCCATTGTTCATAATGATTGGTCTAATGAGTATGCTCCTAAGTTTGAAATGTTTATTGATAGATTAGTAATATCATCAAATGGTGGTATTCAGCCTGCTACTACAAAAGAAGAATTTCTAGAAGGATATTCGTTACCTAAAAATAAAGAACTAATGAAAGTTTTTAATGATTTAGATTTGGTTGAGCAAATGGGTACTGGTATAATTAGAATTCTTCAAACTTACGATAAAAAATCGTTTGAATTTTTTCCAAACTTTATTAGAGTTACATTTCCATTTAATGAAAATAAATTTAAAATGAGAAAGCAAGAAAATATTAAGAAAGATGAATTAACAGAAATACAAAATTCTATTTTAGGGTTAATGCTTGATTCTCCAACTATTACACAGAATGCTTTATCAAGAATATTAGATGTTAATATTAGAACAATACAAAGAAATATTAAAATACTTGTAGATATGGGATTGATTGAAAGAACTGGTGCTACTAAAAAGGGTGAATGGGTAGTAAAAAGTGTAGAATACAATAAATAAAAAATAAGGTATCGATTTGATATCCTATTTTATTATATTATTAAATTCTTCAGGTATTATACTAGTAAAAGTAAATAACTTGTGAGTGAGTGGATCTTCAATTTCTAGTATGTGGGCATGAAGGGCAAGTCTACCTAAGGGATTTGCTTTACTTTTATAACGAGAGTCTCCAACTATTGGATGATTAATATCAGACATATGACATCTTATTTGATTTCTTCGACCAGTAGATATTAATACCTTTACCATCGAGTATTTATTACTTTGTTTAATAGTTTCATAGTCAGTTATTGAAAATAGTCCATCTTTATTTTTAGAGGAGTATACTTCTAGGATTTTAGATTCTTTTAAGTATGACTCGATATGCCCTTTAGGAGGAGTTACTCCTTCGACAATGGCAATATATTCTCTTTTTTTAGCTAAATTATTCCAATTATCTTGGTATAATTTTTGGACTTTTTGATTCTTAGCAAACATAATAACTCCGGATGTATCAAAGTCTAACCTATGTATTACAAATACTTTTTTCTTTTCTTTTTTTAAATAGTCAGATACTTTTCGGTATAAAGTATTTTCTTTTTCGTTTTTATTACTTATTGTTAATATTTTAGTGGGTTTATTTACTACAATGATATTATCATCTTCATAGATTATTTTTATGGTTTCCTCATTATAATTATAACCATTACTTATAGTAATAGTGTCTCCTATAAGAAGGTTATAGTCGTACTTTGTTACTACTTTATCATTAACACTTATAAGTTCTCTTTTGAGTAGTGACTTAATATTATTCTTTGATTTACCTTCTAGGTTGTTTCTTAAATAGTTATATAGAGTATCTTCTTTATTTACAATTAATTTCATAATTATCTCGTATAATCTAATTATGTGATTTTTCACATATATTAGAAACTCCTTTCTTTATAATTATAATAAATGTAAAGTAAAATGTAAAGTTTATTGACTTCAAACAAATAGAATTTTATAATGAAATAGAAGGTTGTGAAGTAAATGATAAGTAAATATGATACATACGAAACAGACGTTATTAGAAAATATATTGTGGTTAAATTTGGTGAAATGAAAAGCCAGTTTAGTAATTTAGAAGAATTATATAGATTTGCTAGAAGTATACAAAATGATTATTTTATTGATGGTAATCTTAGCAATGATTTTAATTATATAGCTGGATATGTAAAGAAAGCAGAAGAAGATATTCCTAAAGAATTTATTATAGATTCTTATCCTATATTTAGTAATGATTTTGATTCTGATGATAAATTAAAGAATATTACTTATAATGTAAGAAGTAAACTATTAGGTAATAATCTTAATGATCCTCTTACCGATAAGTGTTCTTATAGTAGTAATCTAGTATCTAGATATGCTAGCCAGTCTGATATTGATTCAAGAAGAGTAATTATATATCCAGGCTTTACGAAAGAACATAGTCTATTACATTTTGGTAGTGGATATCATGCATTTAATATAGTTACTGTGAGTGATAAGAAATATATTGTTGATTTAACTTATAGACAATTCTTTTTAAAGGATAAATCTTCTTTAGAAAGAATCGGAGTCTGCACTCTATTTAATACTATGCCTGGTAAATTTATGACTTTAGACGATTCTAGGAAAAAAACAGCTTTAGAGCTACTTAAAAATGGTTATATTGAAATGACTGATGAGAATGTAAAGAATTATTTTGATGGATTTGCTCTTTCATATAGGAATGCAACTTATTATGAAGATACTTTAGACTTTAGTTTTACGACTAATTATACTCCATATGATTATATAAGATTTATTAATGGAGAAGATAGTCAATTAAATCATGAAGGTATAGATAGACTTGGATATCAAAAGAAGGTACTTAGAAACCCTAATATAACTTTTAGTAGATAATTCGACAATTTTTTTAGATGTAGTATGGTATTGTTATTTAGGTGACTAAATAATATGAGAACATACTACATTTTTAATGTTAATAAATATTATAAGTATATGTATAAAAATAATCCTTTTAAAATGTATAAGATTTTTGAAGAAATATATTATTCAAAAGATTATGATAATATTAAAACATTTAGAGTTATGGAAGAAGTAGCACTTCCTTTTAATAAAATAATGCTTAATGAATATATTTATTATGAGTATAAATTAAAATATGGATATAAAAGAAGAGATAATATTCATATACTTAATACTGATGAGAAGACTACTCTTAGAATTAATAATTATAATATTAAGATAGAAACAGATAGTAATTATAGTATCTTTTTTGATGATATTAAAAGTTATAATACTAATTTATTTGTATGTGATTTTGAGAATAAGGATTATTTTTGGTTATCAAAATTAAATTCTTTACAAAAAGAGTATTCCATAGTAAAATAATATTACAAGGAGGAAATAAAATATGCTTTGGGATATATTATATGTTGTAATTGGTTTAATCGTTGGATTAGTTCTTGGTTTCTTTATTGCGAGAAAGTTAATGAAGAAAGAACTTAAGAAGAATCCTCCTATTAATGAACAAATGATAAAGACAATGATGAGTCAGATGGGAAGAACTCCTTCACAGAAACAAGTTAATCAAATGATGAAACAAATGAATAAGTTTATGTAAATGTAAACTTATTTTTTTTGCATAATATTACTTGATTTATTTCTTATTTGTGATAGTATAGAGATTACAACAATAAAAAGAGGATATGTTTGAGGCGCAAAAAATTCACCGCAAAAATCTTTTTAAAAAAATAAAATATGAAAGGAGTAGAATATGAAAAATGATATAGCATTAATAGATGAGAAAAGTATTAGGAATAAAATATATATTATACGTGGTAAAGAGGTTATGATAGATAGCGACCTTGCTGAAATATATGGATATGCGACTAGAGATTTTAACAAGCAAGTAAAGAATAATATGAATAAATTTGATAGTGATTTTATGTTTCAGTTAACTGAAGAAGAATTTAAAAACTTGATGTTCAAAAAATCCACATCAAGTTGGGGGGAAGAAGAAAACTTCCTTACGTTTTTACCGAGCAAGGTATATATATGTTAATGACTGTATTAAAAGGTGAAAAGGCTACTATACAGAGTAAGGCATTAATTAGAATATTTAAGAAAATGAAAGATTATATTATAGAGAATAATAATAATTTAGTAAGCTATGATGATATTCTTAAATTATCTCTTCAAACTAATGAGAATACTAAGGATATAAAAGAAATAAGAAAAGAAATGAAAATAATTAATGATAAATTTAATAGTAGTAATAAGCTTAAAGAAATATTAATATTAAATGGAAGAAGAGTAGAGTCGGATAATATTTATAGTGAAATATATAGTATGGCTAAGAAGAGTATTTATATTATTGATGATTATATTAATTTAAAAACTTTAGTATTATTAAAAGATATAGATAGTAAAATAAAAGTAACGATCTTTAGTGATAATGTAAATAATAAATTACATAGATTAGAATATGAAGATTTTATTAAGGATTATCCAAATATTAATATTATTTTTAAAGTAACGAATAATATTATACATGATAGATATATAATACTTGATTATGGTATGAAAAGTGAAAAGATATTTCACTGTGGTAGTTCTTCTAAAGATTCTGGTAGTAGGATTACTTCAATTAATGAGATTAATGATAAAGAATTATATAATAATATAATAGATAATCTTTTAAATAATAATGAATTAGTATTTAAATAATATATCTAGTTTTGTCGAAAGCCTTTACAGACTTTTTTCTTTTATTTATAATTTAATTAATATAAAGGAGAGATTATGATACATACTATTGATATGGATAATGTAAGGAAAGTACTTAGTATTTGTAGGTATTATGATGATATTATTAATTATGAAGATGATGATATTATATCTTTTGAATTAATTGATTTTTATAAAGATTATGTTTTTAGTTATAAGGATGAAGATAAGATTATGTTAGTTGATAGTTGTATGTATAAGTATGTTAGTGATTATAATTATAGGAAGGGATTAAAGAGTATTATTAATATTCGTGATATTGATTTAAATAGTTATAAAAAGACGAATAAATTAATTAGAAAGATTATTAGATATGATGATAATTATGAGAATGAGAGGGTTAGAAATATTGTGGTAAGTAAATGGATATAGTATTGACTTTTAATAAATTATGGTGTATATTATAGGTGTCTTTATTAAGACAAGGCATTAAATGTTAATCGCTTTCGGGTGGTGCGAGCAATAAATGATCCCGGTCGTGAAATGTTAATCGCTTCCAGGTGGTGCGAGCAATAAATGATCCTGGTTGTAAATGCCTTAAAGTTCTTATTTTATAAGAACTTTTTTCTTTTTGCAAAAATATAGCAAACATTTGTTTATAAATGGTAAAATATTTCTTGACTTTATTCTTTCGATTATATATAATAAATATTAAATGAGGATTGGTGATAAGAAAATGGAAGTTAAAACTGGTTATTTATATCATATTAAAGATGAGTTTTTTGAAAAAATAAATGAGAAAAGTATTATGATTAATCATGATAACGGTAAGTCGAGACCTTCTTATTTAGCTATTAATGATAGAGATATTTTATGGTTTATACCACTTAGTTCTAAAATAGATAAATATAAAAAAATTATTAAACATAAAATAAATAAATATGGTAATTGCAGAACCATATTAATAAGAAATATTTCAGGACTTGAAGAAGTTATTTTAATTCAGAATGCATTTCCTACATTAAAAAAATATATAAAAAATATCCATACGATTGAAGGTAAACAGATAAGAGTTTCTACTCCTGTTGAAAAAGAAATAATTGATAATTTTAAATATATGTTATCACTAAAAGAAAATGGCTTAGATTTGTTTTTTACAGATATTGATAGAATTAAAGAGATAATGGAAGAAGAAAATAGTATTTTAGTATAAAGTGGTGATTGTATGTATATAGATGTACTTTGTGAAATTGGTGCTAAAGCAGTAGATAATGTATTTGAGTATAGAGTTCCTAAAGAATTAGAAGGTAATATTAAAATAGGTATAAGAGTTAGTATTCCTTTTGGCAAGATGAGTTTAGAGGGGTTTGTTATTAATATTAAGAATAATACTAATTATGATAAAGATAAGATTAAAGATATAACTTCTGTTATTGATAATGAACCTGTTATTAATAAAGAAATGTTAGAACTTGGTAAATATATGAGTGATAATTTGCTGTGTTCTAAAGTTAGTGCTTATCAGGTAATGCTTCCTAAAGCTTTAAAGGCTAAAGCTGGTACTGATATTAAGATTAAATATAATAAGTATTTAAGAAGAAATAAAAGTATTGAAGAGATTGATAATTATATTAAGAATTGTAAGTATGAGGGACAGATTAATTTACTTTGTAAGTTAAAAGAAGGAGATATATTAATTAGTAAGATGTCTAGTACGATTAATACGATTATTAAACATGGACTTGGAGTAGTAGTAGAGATAGAAGAAAAAAGGTACAATTATATGGGACTATCTAATTATAAAAGGGTTATTTTAACTGGTGAACAAGAAAATGTTAGAAATAGAATTATATCTTCTTTTGGTAAGAGTGAAACCTTTCTCTTATATGGAGTAACAGGTAGTGGTAAAACAGAAGTATATATGAGTGTTATAGAGGAGGCTATAAAAAATGGCAAAGAGGCTATTATGTTAGTACCAGAGATTAGTTTGACTCCTCAGATAGTAGGTAAGTTTATATCGAGATTTGGAGATGTTATATCGGTACTTCATTCGAGATTATCGGATAGTGAGAGATATGATGAATATCGAAAGATTACAGAAGATAAATCAAAGATTGTAATTGGAACTCGTAGTGCTATCTTTGTACCTTTTAATAATATTGGAGTAATTATAATTGATGAAGAGCATACTTCTTCTTATAAACAAGAGAGTCATCCGAGATATAATGCTAAGGATATTGCTATTTGGAGAAGTAATTATCATAAATGTCCAGTAGTACTTGGTAGTGCTACTCCTAGTTTAGAATCTTTTGCAAGAGCTGGTAATAAAGTGTATACTTTGCTTACTTTAAATAAAAGACCTGGTAGTAGTACTCTTCCTGATGTGCAAATAGTAGATATGAAAGAAGAAATTAAGAAGGGAAATTTTATTTTATCTAGTATTTTAAAAAATAAGATTAAAGAAAAGTTAGATAAGGGAGAACAAATAATATTATTACTTAATCGAAGAGGGTATTCTAATATTATTACTTGTAAAGATTGTGGTCATACGGAGAAGTGCCCTAAATGTGATATTTCTTATACTTATCATAAGACTAGTAATAATTTGAAATGTCACTACTGTGGTACTTCTAAACCTTTAGTGGAAAAATGTAGTAATTGTGGTGGCACGAATATTAAAGATTATGGACTAGGAACAGAAAAATTAGAAGAAGAACTAAATAAATTATATAAGGCTAGAATAGTTAGAATGGATATTGATACTACTAGTAAGAAGGGAGAACATGAAAGAATTATTGATGCTTTTGGGAATCATGAATATGATATTTTAATTGGAACACAGATGATTGCTAAAGGACTTGATTTTCCAAATGTTACTTTAGTTGGGGTAGTAAGTGCAGATAGTACTTTAAGTACTCCGGATTTTAGAGCGAGTGAAAATACTTTTCAATTACTTTCACAAGTATCAGGAAGAGCTGGTAGAAGCGAATCAAAAGGAGAAGTTATTATTCAGACATATAATCCTGATCATTATTGTATTACTTTATCGAAAAATCATGATTATTTATCGTTTTATAAAGAAGAAATGAAAATGAGAAAACTTCTTAAATATAGTCCGTATTATTATATGGTAGTGGTTTCTATTTCTTCTAAAGATTATGACTTAGGATTTAAAGAATCGAATAAGATTGCTAATTATTTAAATAATAATTTAAGTAGTGAAACAATAATACTAGGTCCATCGATGGCTAGTATGTTTAGAGTTAATAATATTTTTCATTATCAAATTATTATTAAATATCGAAAAGATGATAATTTGCTTAAATCTCTTAGATTTATTGATGATATGTATAAAAAAGATAATAAGATAAATGTTGAACTTGATTTTAATCCAATTAAGTTATAAAACTATTGTTTTATTTCTTTTTTTATTGTATAATTTCATTAGAATAGTGATGGTGATAAGATGAAGAAATTAAATAGGAAAGGTTTTACATTAGTTGAATTACTTGCAGTAATAGTGGTTACTTCTTTAGTTTTAGGATTATCTGGATATGGTATTATTAATGCATATAAGAGTGCCAAAGAAAAAACGGTTGTTTTAAATGAAACAAGTATAATGGAAGCTGCTAGAATATATTCTAGTGAAGCTAATAGTTATGATTGGAAAGAACTTAATAATAGTCAATATTTTTGTACTACTATTCAAAGACTTAAGAATGTTGGGTTATTAAAAAAAGAAGCTACTAGTGAAAAATATGGTGATTCTTTAATCATAACTGTTGTTAGGGATGCAACTAAATATACAATTAATAGTATTGATTTTTTGGAAGATGATGCTACTGAATTGAAAGATTTATGTGATATTAAGTTTTTTACTATTCATTATGAATATAATTCAGATGGTGATAATCAAAATGTTCCAATTGATCAGATGGCTGAAATATGTACTGAAGAAAATTGTATGGTAACATATGTTAGCCCTTTGAAGCCTAAAAGAGTAGGATATCGCTTTGTTTCTTGGAATACAGAACCAGATGGGAGTGGTATGAATTATTTGGCAGGAGACGCTATTAATTCTTATAGTGAAGATACAATTACTCTTTATGCTCAGTGGCAAGTAGATAATTATACAATTGATTATAATGCTAATACAAATGGAGTAGATGGTAGCACTCCTAGTACGACATGTGTTAGAGGTAAAAATTGTACTTTAAGTGAAAATGGATTTAGTAAAGATGGTTATAAGTTTATAGGTTGGAATACTAAGAGTGATTTATCTGGAAAAACGTATAAAAATAAAGATACTGTATATAACTTAACATCATCAGATAGTGTGACTTTATATGCTATGTGGAAGGCTAAATATAAGGTTATTATTAAGTTTAATGCTGGGGAAGGGGCTTCGATTAAAAGTTCAACAATTTCGGATGATGGAACTAAGTATTTATGGGAAATTAATTCTAGTAATGGAATAATTTCTAGATCAAAAGACAATGGTAACACATATACAGATAGTTTCTTTAGCATTTTATATAATGAAGAAAAAGATTTGCCTAAATATAACAATGGGGAATATATGAAAATTACTAATCCTGGGTTTACTGTTTCTACTGGAAGTGTATGGAAATGTATTTCTGGGGAATGTCTTGGTAAAACATATAATCAGGTAGATAATTATAATTCGGATTCTTTCTGTAATGCTAAAGAGGATAATTGTACTGTGGTGCTTTCTGTTAATTGGGAAAGTAGTAGCTGTTTATCACCAATTATTACTCCGAGTGATGGAATTGCTTCTGAAAAATGGCATAATAGTGGGCATACTTTAACAATAACTAGTGAAAATGTTGGAAATCCAAGTTATGAATATAAGATAGATGATGGTGACTATCAAACTTATAGTAATCCTATTTTTCCAGCTGAAGGAATACATACTTATACTGCTAGAACTAAAATTGGGTCAACTTATTGTGGAGAAACGCAATATATATCTAAATTAGATTCGACTCCTCCTAGTGCTCCAATTATTGATAATCCTTCTAATGAAGAGTGGGTTAATTATAGTTTTTCCCTAACTTTACATAGTGCAGATAATTTATCAGGAATTGCATATTATCAATATCGTTACAAAGGCCATTCATGGCATACATATGCTAATTCTTCTGTTGAAGATTTTGTAACAACTCCTTTTTCTGCGGAAAGAAATGAGCCAGTTTATGTGAGAGCATGTGATAATGCTGGTAATTGTTCGGAAGAAAGTTCTACATATATTAGAATAGATAAAACAAAACCTACTATTTCATTTGGCATGAAGCATAACAATAATGTAGTATCCCCTTCAAGCAATGAATATAGTTTGATGCAAGCTTCGGTACCAAAATGGATTAATTATGTCCCTAAACTCGAATGGACTTCGGTGGAAAATGGAAGTGGAATTAAAGAACAGGCCTTTTCTTACAATAAAATTAATTTAAATTCTTTAAATTCTAATCCATTAACTCGAATTGTTTACAATGGTGATCAAATTAAAGAACCATTTGCTATTGATGTTAGTTCAAGTGGATATAGACATGTTAAGTTTGAAACTTGTGATGAAGCTGGAAATTGTGCGGAAAGTAATGTGTTTTTGAGGCTCGATTTTATCAAACCAACATTCACTGTTAATGTTAGGAAAAACGGATCGGATGGTGAAATTGTTAATTTAAATAGTAATATCTATGGACTTAGTTCATCAGATGATTTAAAGTGGATTAATAATTCTCTTTATCTTGAATGGGATACTATTGACTCTTTAAGTGGAATTAATATAAATTTAAAAGATAATATTTCATATAATAAAACGGGTTTAAGCACATTATCTACCGATATTAATTCTACAGCATCAAAAACTGGTGATTCAAATGGAAAATTTAGTGTTAAGATGTCATCTAGTGGATATCGTTATGTTAAATTTAATATATGTGATAATGTAGGAAATTGTACTGATAGTGAAGTGTTCTTTAAAATAGATAAAGTACCTCCAAGCGTTAGTTTTCAATTGCTAAATGGAAATACAGTTGCTAGCAGTACTTATTATAGTTCGGCTCCAAGTGATGATTTGAAATGGTTTACTTTTAAACCAACACTTAGATGGATTGCTTCAGATCAATTTAGTGGAATAAATTCTACTGGTAGATACTTTTTTAATAATCATAGTTCTGAATCTTTAAATGAAGCATTTCCTACTGCTGGCGGATATGCTTTGAGTGGCGTTTCTAGCGGAAACAATTATGTTTTTGATAATCTAGTCGATAATGGTGGATATCGAAAATATAAAGCCACGATATGTGATAATGTTGGTAATTGCGCTGATGATATAAAGTATTTTAAATATTACGCAAATACTGCTGTAGGAAGCTATGTTAATGCTGTTAGTGGCATAAAATGTCGAAGTGGTCCTTCAACCAGTCATTCAACTATTTCATATTTTGGATGTGGAACCTATTTGCCTGGCTTAGTAAAGTCTTATACAGGAAATTGGTATTATAATGCTAGTTCTAACTGTTATGTAAGTGGAGACTATTTAGTTTCTTCAAAACCAAATTGCTCTTCTAGTTCTGGAGGTACTTCACCTGTTGGTCAGTGTGGAGCATGTAGTAATGATAATCAATGTGTTTTTGGTAATAAGCAAGGAAGATGTTATAATGGACAATGTCAATATAAAAAGAGTGAAAATAATTCCGATTGGGAAATGTGTAATTGATTTTGGAGATGCTATATATGAATAAGAAAAAGAAAATAATATTATTTACTATTGTAGCTACCTTAATAGTTTTGATTATTTTTGTTGCTGTAGTTGTATTAATTGGAAAAGATAGTAATGGTGACAATTATATTTATGGAAAATGGGTTGCCAAGTCTTCAGAAGTTTTTGATAATGGTCTTATTACTTCATATGTTGAAATTATTGAAGATAAATATGTTGTTATTTCTAAGTCTCAAATAAAAATATGTTATATAGTGGATAATAAAGATATATGTAAAAAAGTTAAATATTCTATTGCTAATAATAATATGGTAATAGAAGATAATGATTTATACCTTTCTGGAGAAGAAGAAATTATTTTAGAAGAGAATAGGCTAACGATGAAATATAATTTAGATGGTAATGAATTATATTCACTAATTCATTTCGAAAGAGAATAGATTTGTTCTATTTTCTTTTTTTTTTAATATATTTAATTAGAAAAGAGGAATATATATGATTAACAAGAAAAATTTATGGTTTTTAACTTTATTTAGTTTAGTGCTTGTATTATCTATTTATTATGTTACTATGCCAAGCGATGTATTTGATTCTAGTACTGTTGCAAAAGAGGATAACATTGTCATTGATGATGTCAGTCTAATAGCAAGCATGAAACTTGAAGATGATGCTAATGTTATGAAAGAAATTGATGATTTAAAGAGCAAATTAACACGCAAAGATATTTCTTCTGATGAAAAGAATAACCTTTTTGATGAACTTAAATTGATAAATAAGACCTCTTCAAAAGAAGAAACATTAGAAAATAAAATTAAAGAATTATGCAATTGCGAAAATTTTGTAAAAATTGATGGTGACAATGTCAGAGTGGTTCTTGATTCTGAAGATTCTAACACTAGTACTGCTAATAATATTATGAGACTTGTCCAAAATGAATTTGATAATAAAATGTATATTTCAGTTAAATTTAACAAATAATGGTTAAAAAAACCTCACTTAATGTGGAAAAACGAATACAATATTATGAAAACGTAATTCACCCAGTAGGGAAGTGAGGTATTTATGAATAGTGGGATTTTAACAAAAAGAGAAAAAGAAGTATTTGATCTCTTAGTAAATAATAAGTCGACAAAAGATATAGCAAAAGTTCTTGGTATTAGTGAAAAAACAGTTAGAAATCATATTTCTAATACAATGCAAAAACTTGGGGTTAAGGGTAGAGCATCTGCTGTTGTGGAGCTTATTAGACTTGGAGAGATTTCTTTATAAGTATTTTCTTTAAAAAAAAATCAAGGTTAATCTTGATTTTTTATTATATCTTATTTATAATTATTTTGATAGGAGAGTAAAATATGAGTAAGAAAAATATTAATAGAAAGATATGTTTATTATTTTTATTGGTACCTGCGATTATTATTTTTATTATTATTTTAAATAATATAGATTTTGATAAGAAAGTATATATGCCTAAACTAGGAACTATCGAAGAAGCTAATATATTAAAAGAGAAATATAAAATGACTATTAATACTAAATATGAATATCATGATGAAATTGGAAAAGATGGAATTATTTCTCAAAGCATTAAGGAAGGTGAAGAGATTACTGATGGATTAACTTTAGATATTATTGTTTCTTTGGGAAAACTTGATAAAGATAAACTTGCTAGTGATAATATTAATGAACTTGGTAAAGTTCCAATTATGATGTATCATGGTATTAGAGAAAGAACTAGTAGTAGTACTGGTACTATTGGGGGTAATGTTGATAAAGATGGCTATAATAGAACTCCCGATGCTTTTAGAGAAGACTTGGAGTTCTATTATGAAAAGGGTTATCAGATGATAAGATTAGATGATTATATTAATGGGATAGTTGATGTTGATTATGGAAAAAGTCCAATAATTCTTACTTTTGATGATGGTAATGAAGATAATATCAGAGTAACAGGGTTAGATGATAATGGTAATATTATTATAGATGAAAATAGTGCTGTTGGTATATTAGAATCTTTTAAAAAGAAACATCCTGATAGTAAAGCGACTGCTACATTTTTTGTTAATGGTGGTATTTTTAATCAAACTGAATACAATGAAAAAATATTACATTTTCTTATAGATAATGGATATGATGTTGGCAACCATACCCAAACTCATTTGGATATAAAGAAGTCTAGCGGGGATCGGGTTCAGAAGGAAATTGCTTATGTATATGATGAACTAGAGAAAATCATTCCAGGAGAGTATGTAAATATTATTGCACTTCCTTTTGGTAGCCCTTATGTTAAAACTCACGAAAATTATAAATATGTCCTAGAAAGTAATTATAATGGTAAGACATATGATACTAAGGCTGCTTTAAGAGTAGGATGGGAACCTGAAGTTTCTCCATTTGACAAAGAATTTGATATGACATTTTTAAAAAGATGTAGAGCTTATGATAATAATGGTAAAGAATTTGACATTGAAATGGTTTTCAAAAATTTAGAGAAAAATAAGTATATATCTGATGGTAATATTGATACAATTGTTATTAAAGAGTCTGATAGTGAAAGATTAAATAGTACTGATAAAAAAGTTATTACTTACTAGGAGGAAATATGAAACTAAATAAAAAAGGTTTTGCTATAACGGCTGTACTATATGGCCTCCTCATATTATTTGTTGTACTTGTTAGTTCCTATTTACTTGTTTTATCTGCAAGAAAGAATAGAGTAGATAATATGGTTAAAGATATTGAAGATGAGTATTTTGAAAAAAAGAATTTTTCTTCTGATACCTTGAATATGCATACAGTTATTATTCGAAAATATGAAGATGGGACATTTGTTAATGAATCAAGTATTGATGTTTTAGATGGAAGTAATTCAGAAAAAATAACGTTATCTTCTATTAATAGAGATTTTAATCATATGTCTTGTAATCCTTCAATAGAAGTTGATACTGGAAGAGGGAATTATTATCAAAATCATTCGGGAAATGTTGATTTAATTTTTGAAAATATTATTACAGATTCTATTTGTGATGTTTATTTCGATTAAGAGGGTGAATAAATGAGTAAAAAAGGATTTACATTAGTTGAAGCACTTTTAGTTATAGCAATAATTGGGGTACTTTTACTTACCTTAATACCAAGTGTGATTACAATAATAAATAAAAATAAAGAAAAATCATGTCTCAGTACTAAAGATAGTATTCTTAGTACTGCTAAAATGTTTGTAGCAGAAAATAAATATAATCTAAATATTGATTGTAATAGTAACGTAAGTGGTTTTCCGGTAGTTAAAATTGATGAAAGTGAAATATCATTAGAGATATTAAGACAGTTTGGTAATTTATCTGATAAGAATATCGATAGTAGATTTCCAGAACTTGAAGTAACATATAATTGTTCTACTAAAGAATTTAGTTATAATTATGAAAATGAAAATATTGTAGACTGTAAAAGTTAAGAAAAACTATTGTATTTAAATAAAAATTATGCTAAAATTAAAGAAGAATAGGAGAGATATATATGGCACTTAGTAAACTTAAAAAATTTGTAACAGAAGAAGTAATGGATGAAGCTAATGAAGATGAATACTATGATGCTGAGAAAGTAGCTGGAATAGGTAATGGTAAGATGATTTTATTAGAACCCCGTGCTTATTCTGAGAGTCAGCAGATAGCAGATCATCTAAAAAAAAGAAATACTGTTGTAGTTAATATGAAAAGGGTAACTCCTGATCAAGCTAAAAGAATTGTTGACTTTCTATCTGGTACAGTATATGCAATAGGAGGAGATCTTCAAAAAATAGGAGGAGGCATATTTTTATGCACTCCTAAAAATGTTAATGTAGAAGGTACAATTTCCGAAGAAGATGAAAAAAACAAAAAGAAAAATGATATTGATTTAGAATGGTAAAAAGATAAGAGTGGTGACTTATGAAGAGATTTACGATAACTAATAATGGTTATAATGTTGATGAAGTAAATAGGTTTATTGATGTTGTAATTAAAAGATTAGAAAAATTAAATAATGAGAATTCTTTATTACAGATGAAAATCTCTTCGCTTGAAGAAGAATTAAAGAAGGAAAAAATAAATGAGGCTAAAATGGCTGAGGCTATTATGGCTGCACAAAGTACTTCCGAAAAGATTAAATCTTTGGCAAGAGAGGAAGCTAGAGTTATTGTGGATGAAGCTAGAAATAATGCTAATTCGATTGTTCATGAAGCTTTAGTTAATGCTCAAAAGACCGAAAATGAGGCATCACTACTTAGAAAAAATATTATTGTTTATAAAAATAGAATTAAAAATATAATTAAAGCCCAACTTGAATTAGCAGATGAATTAGATAAATATGATTTAGATTAATTGTAGTATCAAGGTTTCTGCCTTGGTACCTTTATTATGAGAATAAAAGGAGGATATATGATAAAAGATGTTTTTATGGAATCACTTCCTAATATTTGGCCAATGATTGTTATTATACTAGTTATAGTATCTAGTCTTAGAATAGCATATTTAATAACTAAACATAAGAAATTCTTATTGCATAAGGAATTAATATATTTAATTGCCATAACATATATATTATGTTTGTTTTATGTAGTGACATTTCAAGATTCTAATTACGGTATATCTAATTATGTACCCTTTAAAGAGATATTTAGATATAGTATTGGATCTAAAAAATTTATTAAAAATATTTTGGGAAATATAATGTTATTCATTCCATATGGCTTTTTATCTTCTTATTTGCTAAAAAATAGAAAAATAAGTGTGACTTTTATATTATGTTTAATTGTTTCTATAACGATAGAAGTAGTTCAATATCATATAGGTAGAGTATTTGATATTGATGATATTATTCTTAATGTCTTAGGTGGAATAATTGGAGGATTATTATTTATTGGCATAGATGCCATTAGGAGTAAAGTTAGAATATTAAAAAATGATACAGTAATTGATATATTAGTAATTTTAATTTTATTACTAGTTATAATGTATTCATTTAATATAAATATATTTGGTATGATATGGGGGTAATAAGATGTTTGATATAATTAATAATACCGATAAAGAAATAGTGGAAATTAATAAATTAGATGAGTATTTAAAGTTTGTTATAAAAAAATTAAATATTGAAAATGCAATATTTAATATTATATTTGTAAGTAATGAAGAAATTCATAATATTAATAGAGAATATAGGAATACTGATAGAGTAACTGATGTTATATCATTTGCTTTAGAAGATAATAAAGATATTGTTTATGAAGATTTTAGGTTACTAGGAGATATTTATATAGCTATTAATGTGGCATATGATCAAGCAATTGAGTATAATCATTCGAGAGAAAGGGAAGTATGTTTTTTAGCTACTCATGGAATACTTCATTTACTAGGATATGATCATATGACTGAAAAAGAAGAAAAAGAAATGTTTTCTCTTCAAGAAGAATTATTACAAGAGTACAATATAGTAAGATAAACAGGAGGGTAAAATGGAAGAAAGTTTAAAAAGATTATTAAAAAATAGTTATAGTCCTTATTCTGGTTTTAAGGTTGCTTCGATTGTATTAATGAAAGATGGTAAAAGCTTCGGAGGAGTTAATGTTGAGAATGCTTCCTTCGGCGCTACGATATGTGCTGAGAGAGTGGCAATTAATAATGCTGTTGCAAGTGGATATAAAAAAGGTGATTTTAGTAAGCTATATGTAATGTGTGATAGCCCTAGAATATCAACTTCATGTTTTCTATGCAGACAAGTGATAAGTGAATTTTTTTCTCCAGATGATGAAATTATCTTATATAGTAATGATTATGATCGTGAAATATATGCAGTGAGAGATTTATGTCCATATCCTTTTGGTAGTGATGATTTAAAATAATTTTTTCTTAACATGATAGATATGATGCATTGTTACTACCATTATATTGAGAATTGAAGAAATAATTAGACTATATAGTCCTATCTTTAATAAACTAAATAATATTAGAGATAGGATTTTTATTATTCCTCCATATAAAGTTCCTTTCATTGCTTCCTTAGATAGTCCCATACCTGTTAAAGTACTTGTAAGTGGTGCTTGAATATAGTGGAGGAGAAAAAAAGGGGCAGTTATTCTTATATAGTTAACACCTAGATTAGTATTATATACCAAGTTTAATAACTTGTTTGGAACTAGTATAAATAATATCGTACATGGAATACCAATAAGTAGTGAAAAGATAATTGCTTGTTTTAATTTCTTTTTTGCATAAGGTATATTATTATTACTATAACTATTTGATATTACTGGAAGTATTGCTGATGAAATAGCTAGGGTAAAAAAAGAAGGAAGGAGTAATAAGGGATAAACATATCCGTTAATAATACCATACTCTAGAGTTATATAGTCTGCTGTATAACCAGTATATTTTAATATATTTGTAAGTAGTATTGGCTCTAAGAAATAGGTAATAGAGCCAATTAATCTTGATCCAGTAGTGGGAAGACTAATACCTAGTATTTCTTTTAGTAAGATATTATCTTTTTTTAGGTCTTCCTTTTTTATTTTTTCTTTTGGTAAAAAGAGTAATAATATTATAATAGAAGAACCTTCACTTATTATATTTATTAATACGACAGTTGTTACTACTACTACTAATGAATACTTTATCATATGCGATACGAGTATTATAGTTAAAAGTAATCGTACTATTTGTTCAGTAATATTTGATAGAGTACAAGGAAAAACATTTTCTTTACCAAAAAAGTATCCCTTTATAATAGATGATATAGCTATAAAAGGAAGGGTAGCACCTATAGCTATTAATGGGTAGTAGGTATTTGAATTATGTAGTAAGTTATTTGCTAAATATGGTGATATAATAATTATTATTAAGATTAAAAATAAATTATAAACAAGTATTAAATAAGTAGTAGGTATGATTATTTTTTTACTACTTTTTTTCTTTTCAGATACTAATTTAGTTATAGCTACTGGTACTCCTAAATTACATAATGTTATAAATAAATTAAAAGTAGGAAGTACTAACATATATAAACTTATTCCATCGGTACCAATACTTCTAGTTAAGGCTATTTTTATGATCATACCAAGTATTTTAGTAATAAATCCACCAATTATTAAAATAAGAGTTGATTTTACAAATTTATTATTTTTCATAATAAAATATATGTTTTATAGTAATTAAAAAGTATAAAAAAAATATATTTATTAATACTATTAGTGGTGAATAATATGGATAAAAATAGATATAAAGAAATTGTTGATAATAATACTCCCAAAGAAGAATGCTTTAAGAATAGCATAATAGCTTTTTTGGTAGGAGGCCTTTTAGGTGCAGCAGGAGAACTACTACTTAGATGTTATATGATATGGCTTAATTTGCCAAGAAAGGAGTCTGGAGTACTTGTTACTCTTACTTTTGTAACAATAGCTTCAGTACTTACAGCCCTTGGCATATTTGATGTATTAGTATCAAAAGTTAAGGCTGCTTTAATTATACCAATTACAGGATTTGCTCATTCAATGACTAGTGCTGCTTTAGAATATAAGCATGAAGGATTAGTATTAGGAATTGGTTCTAATGTATTTAAACTTGCTGGTACTGTTATTTTATATGGTGTTGTATCAGTATATATATTTGGCTTAGTTAGACTTTTGGTGATGGGAGGATAATATGACTACTAATTATAAAAATGTTTATATTATGGATACTTATACGGTATGTGGACCTTATGAAAATGATGGGCCTTTATCTAATTACTTTGATAAGAGGCATGAGAAAGAATTATATTTTGGAGAGAAGAGTTGGGAAAAAGCCGAAGTTAAACTTTTAAAAGAAGCAAATAGTAATATTTTAAAAAAGAACAAATTAAAAGAAGAAGATATCGATTTATTAGTATCAGGGGACTTACAAAATCAGATTGCAGCTTCTGATTATATGGCAAGAGATTTTAATATTCCTTTTATGGGAATATTTGAAGCATGCTCTACTATCGGTGAAGGAATATTACTAGCAAGTACTTTTATAGAAGGAAGATTTGCTAAAAAGGTGCTTGTTAGTACTTCTAGCCATAATATGTCAGCAGAAAAACAATTTAGAAATCCGACGGAATATGGAGCTCCTAAAAAGAGGACTACTACTTTTACTTCAACTGGGAGTGCTAGTATCTTACTTACTAATAAAAAAAGTAAGGTGAAGATAGAAAGTACTACTATTGGTAAAGTAATTGATATGGGAATTACAGATGTTAATCATATGGGAGCAGTAATGGCTCCTGCAGCGGGAGACGTAATCTATAATCATTTAAAAGATACAAATAGGGATCCTTCTTATTATGATTTGATATTAACTGGTGACTTAGGTGTATATGGTAAAAAAATATTAAAAGAATATATGATGATGAAATATAATATTGAATTAGGAAATAATTATAATGACTGTGGTACAATGCTATATGATTTGGATAAACAACCTGTTTTTGCAGGGGCTTCAGGACCAGTATGTTCGGCTTTAGTTGGATTTGGTTATATATATAAAGAGATGCTTAAAGGTAAATATAAAAGAGTACTTCTTGTACCTACAGGAGCTATCTTTTCTCCGACATTTACTTTTCAAAAAGAATCGATACCAGGAATAGCGAACGCTATTAGTTTGGAGGCTGAATAATGACTTATGTATATGCTTTTCTTTTTTGCGGTTTTATTTGCTTAATAGCCCAAATTATACTAGATAATACGAAACTTACCCCGGGACATGTTACTAGTTTATTTGTAGTAATAGGAGCAGCTCTAGATGTCTTTGGCATTTATGATAAATTTGTTTTATATGCAGGAGCAGGAGCACTTCTTCCAATTACTTCCTTTGGTCATCTACTCATTCATGGTGCTATGGATATGGCCCATGATATTGGACCTCTTGGTCTTGCTTTTGGTATTTTTAATTTAACTAGTGCGGGTATTTCCGTTGCCCTAGTATTATCGTTTATATTGGCAATAATATTTAAACCAAAACACTAAAAAACAAGTATAAACTACTTGTTTTATTTTAATATTTAGTTTATAATCTATTTAGTAGGTGACTAATAAATGGAAAAGAAAGAATTAAGAAAAACTTTATTTATAATACTTGGGGTATTATTACTGGGAGTATTAACTGTACTGGGTACATATGCTTATTTTGCCTGGAGTAGTACTTCTGAAAATAAAGATGCTACGATTGAAGTATCTTCAGTTAATGGATTAGGTCAGTGTGATAAAACTGCCGATAATCAAAAATTATTATGGCCAGTATCAAATAGAAATAATGGTAGGATCGTAAATATTGATGCTAAACAAACATTATCTGAGTATGCATATATTGTTTGGACATTAACTATTGATAGTATTAATACTCAGGAAACAGTTACAACCGGGTTGAAACATCAATCATTTAAATATGAACTTGTAAATACTACTACTGGTGTAAGATATGGCAGCGGTAACTTTGAAGGAAAAGATGCAGGAGATACTATTACTTTTAGTAATAATATGGAAAATTTAGCTTATGATACTGATTATGCGTTTACCTTATATTTATGGATAGATGGTACTATGGGAAGAAATCCTACTGATATGACCGATCAAACTTATCAGTTTAGTTTAGTATGTGATATCACTGGAGAAGCTTCTGATAAAACTAATTTAGGATCGTAATCTGCTACTATTTGTAATTTATTATAATACTTTATCTTATGATAGAGTATTTTTTTGTTTGCTTTTATTGTTTGCTTTACACAAAAAAGTGTCAAATTTTGCATTTTTTTAAAGAAATTTATCAAATTTTTACAGAAATGGGTACCTTTTGACTGATATTACTATGAGGAGGTAGAATGAGAAAAAATTTAATTGTTTTACAGGAAGGTAATAAGGATTGTGGAGCGGCCTGTCTATTATCAATTATTAGATATTATGGAGGTGATGTATCGTTAGAAAGACTAATAAATTTAACAAAGACAGATAAAGAAGGAACTAACTTTTATAATTTAAGTGAAGCGTCTAATGAAGTGGGACTTAGGGCAAAGTCCTATAAAGTAGATGGTGATATTAAATTAGATAAGATTAATACTCCTTTTGTTGCCCAAATAAATAATAAAAATTATATGCATTTTATAGTAGTATATAAAATATATGATACCAAAGCACTTATTATGGATCCATCAATTGGTAAAAGAATAATTGATTTGTTCGATTTTACTAATATATGGACTGGTAATATTATGTTATTTGAAAAAATCAAAAGTCTTCCCATATATAGAGAAGATAAACCAATAAATGACGCAATAATAAGCGTAATATTAAGAAATAAGAGTACGATTATATTTTTATTAATATTATCCCTAACATTTACCTTTTTAACTTGTATATGTTCTTTCTATTCGCAAATAGTATTTGATAAAGTTATTGATACTACTATTAGTAATATAACGATAGTAACAATTTTGTTCTCTGTTTTGTATATAATAAAATTAGTTACAAGTTATATTCGTAATTATCTTTTGATTTATTTAAATCAAAAATTAGATATTAGTATTATAATAAATGCATTTACGAAAGTAATTCTACTTCCTTTCTATTACTATAAGAATAAAACTACTGGTGAGGTGTTATCAAGAATAAGTGATTTATATGCAATAAAGAACTTTGTATCAAAAATAATTTTAAGTATATTTTTAGATACTGTTATCTTTATTGGAGGAATATGTATTATGTATTTTATAAGTAGAAAGATTCTTTTCATACTATTTATAATATCTTTTATGTATATTATTGTAATACTTATTTTTAATTACCCAATAAAAAAGTATACAAAAGAACTTCAAAAAAACACATCTAATGTTAATAGTTATATTGTAGAATCTGTGAGTGCTTTTGAAAGTATAAAGGGTCTTAATATTGAAGATAATATTATTCTTACTTTTTCTAAAAAATACGCTAAGTTACTTACTTCTTCTTATAAGAAACAGACTACTGAGAATATTTTAATAATCGTGAAAGAAATGATATCGGATATTGGTCTACTATTTGTTAGCTACTTAACTATTAGATTAATTATTAATAATACATTATCAATAGGTAATTATATGACAATAACATTATTAACTAGCTATATTATTACTCCTGTTAAAGGAATTATTGATGTAATAAGTGAATACCATTATGTTAATAATTCTATTATTAGAGCTAATAATTTATTAGAAGTACAAGAAGAAAGGGTATATGATAAAAAAAGACTAAAAGTAAAAGGTAAAATTATTTTTAATAATCTTAGTTACTCATACAATAATAAAAACGATGTCTTTAATAATATTAATTTTTATATTAATGAAAGAGATAGAGTACTAATACTAGGTAGTTCTGGTAGTGGTAAATCGACGATTATGAAATTACTTTATAAGTTTTATAGTGTCGATAGGGACAAAATATATATTAATAATTACGATATTAATGATTATAGTTTAAGTGATATAAGAAGTAGTATTACTTATATATCACAAAATGAAATACTATTTACTTCCAGTATCAGAGATAATATTATTATGGATAGAAGTGTATCTGATGAGGATTTTTTAAAAGTATGTAAACTAACTTATACTGATGAAATAATAAAAAACAATATACTCGGATATGATTATATGCTTGAAGAGAATGGTGTTAATTTATCAGGTGGTCAAAGACAAAGAATAATACTTGCTAGAAGTTTACTTAAGAATAGTAATATAGTTATGATTGATGAAGGTTTAAATGAAATAGATATTAATTTAGAAAGGAAGATTCTTACGAATATTTTTAATGAGTATAAGGATAAGACATTTATTATTATATCTCATCGAAAAGATAATATGGACTTATATAATAGACTGATTGAAATAAATAATGGGAAACTTAAAAATTATGAAAGAGGTGTTGTATGAAGTATTATATAGATAGTGAAATCATACTAGCTAAAAAAGTAGAACCTTTAATATATGTTTATATAATGATAATAATAATTATTTCACTTTCCTTAATTATATTTATGATTTTATTTCATTATAAAACTTATTATAAGGTAAAAGGAATAGTAGAGAAAGATACAGACTATTATATACGAGTATATATGCCTCTAGATGATATAGATTATGTAATAAGTAACAATGAAGTTATAATTAATAAAGTTAAATATAAGTTTCAAGTAGTTATGATCGATAGTGAGTATATAAGTGACAATACAAATACCTATCAGGCTATTTTAATAAAAGTAGATCTTCCTTTGAAGTATAAGTTTAATAATTTAAGTTTAAATCTTCAATTTCTAAAAGAAGATAAAAGGGTAATTGATTATTTAATTAGGAGGTAAAAAAATGAAAGAACTAAGAAAAGAAGAAATGAAAAAAATAGATGGAGGAGCTTCTGCAATAGCTGTATCTAGTATTATTGGAGTGGTTGTAACCTTCCTAATTGGAGTATTTCACGGCTACTCTAATCCGGAATCATGCCGTAATTAAGAAAGGAAAAAAGTATGAGAGAATTAAAAAAAGAAGAAATGAAAAGAGTTGAGGGTGGTAGTATGACTGCTGCTATGCTGGGAGCTATCTATAAAATTGTCGAAACAATCTATAATTTAGGAGATGCACTTGGTAGTTCAATAAGAAGAGTTATTGAAGGAAAAAATTGTAGTTTATAGTATAAGAGGGGAAACCCTCTTATATATATTTACTTGGGAGGAGAAGCAATAATTATGGGAAAACTAGAAGAAAAGACAATTGAAGAAATATTAGTAGAAAGTAGTATTAAAAATAGTATCAAAGGATTAAGAACTAGAAAAATTAATAATATTAAGGATATTACTAATGATATTATTAATGAATATAAACTTCCTAAGGGGTATACTATTCCAATATTAAGAGATGTAATCTTTAAATATCTTTTTGTAACAGAACCAGATATCTTTACTAAGATTTTAATCAAAGCTTTTGATATTAAAGAAGAAGCTAAAGATGCAATGATCATGGCTGGGTATGAAAGTTTATCTGGAAAATATGATGGTAAGAATAATAGATGTGATATTTTAGTAAAGATTAATTCTAAGAACTATATTAATATTGAAATGAATAGTAATAGTGATAACTCAGTATTAGAAAGAAATTTACTCCAAATATTTAGAATTTGTGGCCAAGTAGTTAAGAAAGGAGAGTCTTATAAAGAATTAAAACATTATCGAATAATATTATTAAATTTAAATAAATCAAAGAAAAGTAATAAAGATGAGATAATAATCGATGAAGATGATAATGGTATAAATAAATATGTTTTTTATAATCTTAAGACAGCAATGGTTGCTAGTAATTTAGTAACGATTTATCAAGTGGATGTTGAAAAATGTAAGCATTTATTATATAATAATAATGAAATAAATGAAACGCCATTATTAGCTAGATTAGGTGCTATATCTGATGAATACAAAATATCTAGGATAATGGATATGTTAGGAGATGCTATTACGATGGAGGAAAAAAATAAACTTAGTAAAATACTTGAAGATGTTAATAATAATGATACTATTGTTCAAAACTGGATATTTGAAGAGAATGCAAGACTTAAATATGAGGGGGATATGGAAACTAGTTTTAATGATGGAGTAGAAGTTGGAAAAGAAGCAGGAATAGAACTTGGAAAAGAAGCAGGAATAGAACTTGGAAAAGAAGTAGGAATAGAACTTGGAAAAGAAGCAGGAATAGAATCTTCAAAGGTTGAAATGATTAAGAATATGCTAAATCAAAATATTGACTATAGTGTTATATCTAATGTTTCATGTAAAACAATTGAAGAAATAAAAGAAATAGAAGAATCTATGAAAGAAGAAAGTTAAGATTTCTTCTTTTTCTTAATAAAAAATGGAAGAAAAACATCTTTTTTAACAAAATATGAAATAAAATAGGTAAAAACTTATTGTAAAATATGTCAAATAATGTTATAATCGATGTTGGAAAAAGCGGAAGGAGGGATAGAATGTCTGCAGGAACTAAAGTAACTGTTAGTGTTAGAAATAATGATGTTGAATTTGCTTTAAGAAAATTTAAAAATCAAGTAGCACGTAACGGGAATCTCTCTAAAGCTAAAGAAAGAGCTGAAGGTTATAAGAAACCAGGAGTAAGACTTAAAGAAGAAAAGAAAAAAAATACTATTAATTCTAGAAGAAATGCTAGAAAAAATAATTACTAAGAAGGTGATTTTATGACATTATCAGAAAAAATTAATAATGATTTAAAAGAAGCAATGAAAAATAAAGATGCTTTTAAACTAGGAGTAATTAGAATGGTTAAAGGTGCTATGCAACTTGCTAAGAAAAGTCCTAGAGAAGAACTTACCGATGATGATGTTATTAATGTTTTGTCTAAGCAAATAAAAATGCGTAAAGAGGCTATTGAACAGTTTGAAAAAGCTGGTAGAGAAGACTTAGTAGAACAGAATAAGAAGGAAGTAGAAATATTATCTTCTTATATGCCTGAAGCTTTATCTGATGAAGAATTAAATAAGATACTAGATAAAGTATTTGACGAAGTAAAGCCGACTAGTCAGAAAGATATGGGAGTTATTATGAAAAGCGTTACTCCTTTAGTAAAAGGAAGAGCAGATATGTCTCTAGTTAGTAAATTAATTAAGGAAAGACTTGGATAGTCTTTCTTTTTTTGGAACATTTATTGATTGCCTGCATAATATATAATGTCATAAGTTAATGCTTATGTTTAATATATATTTAGCTCTCTTTATGAGGGCTATTTTTAATTTCCTAAAAAAATGCTTGCATTTTAGAATAAATATAGTATATAATGTTACAGAGAGAAAGGAAGGATTCTATGAATAAAAAATTAGTTATCGTGGAGTCACCACATAAAAGTAAGACAATTGAAAAATATTTAGGAAGTGACTACAAAGTAGTTTCTTCGGTTGGACATATAAGAGATTTATCTACTTCGGGAAAATTTGGCTTTGGAGTAGATATTGATAATGGATTTAAACCTGATTATAAAATTATTAAAGGTAAGAATAAATTAGTTAAAGAATTAAAAAATGATGTTAAGAATGCTAGTTTTGTATATTTAGCTACCGACCCCGATAGGGAGGGAGAAGCTATTAGTTGGCATTTATATGATACATTAGGACTTAATGATAATAATTATAAAAGAATAGTATTTAATGAAATAACAAAAAATGCAGTACTTAATTCTTTTGATAAGGCAAGAATGATTGATGATAATTTAGTTAAGTCGCAAGAAACAAGAAGAATACTTGATAGAATAATTGGTTTTAGACTTAGTAAACTTATGCAATCCAAAACCGGTGGTAAGTCTGCGGGTAGAGTACAAAGTGTTGCTTTAAAACTAATTGTCGATAGAGAAAGAGAAATAGAGGCTTTTATACCAGAAGAGTATTATGAAATAGATGCTCATTTTAATGACTTTGATGCTAAATTAGATACTTATAATCATAAAAAAATAGAAATAAAAAAAGAAAATGAAGCTAAAGATATACTTAGTAAACTATCTAATGCTTTTAAAATAGAAAGTGTTGATAAGAAAGAAAAAGCTAAGAAAAGTAAAGCACCTTTTACAACAAGTACTCTTCAGCAGGAAGCTTCTAGTAAGTTAGGCTTTAGTTCGAAGAAAACAATGAGCATAGCTCAAAAGTTATATGAAGGTATTAATATTGGTACAGAGACAGTAGGTCTTATATCATATATGAGAACGGACTCAGTAAGACTTTCTGATGAGTTTATTAAAAGTACATATGGTTATATTAAAGAAAACTATGGTAGTGAGTATGTCGGTTATGTTAAAACAAGTAATAAAACAGAAAATGTTCAAGATGCTCATGAAGCTATTAGACCAACTTCGATTAATAGAGAACCGGAAAAAATTAAAGAGTATTTAACGAATGATGAATATAAATTATATCGAATTATTTATTATAGAGCTTTAGCATCATTAATGAAAGATGCTAAAGTAGAAGCTACAACTGTAATACTAGATAATAATAATTATCAGTTTAAGACTACTGGTCAAATACTTATCTTTGATGGATACTTAAAAGTATATAGTATGTATGAGGATTCTGAAGATAAAATTCTTCCTGATTTTTCTACTTATAAAAGTAATATAATTGTATCTAATAATATTGATTATACTATGCATACAACTAAACCTCCTAGTAGATATACAGAAAGTAAACTAATTAAAGAAATGGAAGAATTAGGAATAGGAAGGCCTTCAACATATGCTAAAACGATTGAAACGATAATAGAGAGAGCCTATGTAAAACTAGTAGAGAAGAAATTTGTACCTACAGAGATTGGAATAGAAACGACGGATAAATTACAAGAGTTCTTTAAAGATATTATTAATGTTGAATATACGAAGAAGATGGAAGATGATCTTGACAAGATAGCAGATGGTGATTTAGAATGGAATAAATTACTTGAACTATTCTATAAAGATTTTGAACCTAAAGTAAAAGTAGCCTTTAGTGAAATGGAAAAGAAAGCACCAGAAGAGACAGGAGAATCTTGTCCTAACTGTGGTAATCCTTTAGTAGTAAAACAAAGTAAATATGGTAAGTTTGTTGCCTGCTCAAATTATCCAGAATGTAAGTATATTAAACCTACGGAGAAAAAAGAAGTAAAAGAAATAATGCCTTGTCCTAAATGTGATGGTAAAATAATTGAAAGAAAGACAAAGAGGGGTAAAATCTTTTATGGATGTAGTAATTATCCTAAATGTGACTTTGCTACTTGGGATGAACCAATAGAAGAATCTTGCCCTAACTGCAATGGCATTCTTACTAAAAAGAAAGATAAGATTAAATGTACTAGTTGTGATTATGAGAAAGACATATAGAAATATATGTTTTTTTCTTGATATTGAGTTTTAATTATGATATTATATATATCATTAGAGGAGATGGATTATGCCTATATCATATATAACATTAATATTAATGAAATTATTAAAAGAAAGAGAAAAGAAAACTATAATATCGTTAGAACAATTATCAAAAGTAATTAGTGAGTTTCTAGCGGAATTACCTGAAGAACAAGAAGAGGTACTATTAGAAGGAAAAGATCTAAGTGAAGATAGAGATTATGAAACGTTTAGTTATGAATTAAATGCAATGATTAATAAATATTCTAATGATATTTTTCAGTTTGAGAATTTTATTATTTTAAATCCTAATATTGAAATGGATAAATTGGATGACTTGATTAATAGTGAAGTAATTCAATACTTTGAATATATAATAGAACAGGTAAATGAATTTGTTAAAAATAGAAAAACAGCAATTTTTAAAATAATTGGAATTAATGTTAATGAAGAATTATATGATAATATAATGAGTTTAGAAGAAAATATTGAGGATGATTATGAGGAACTTGCCAAACAAGAACTCTCAAAAGAGAATATATCTAGTGAAAAAATATTATCTAATTTAAAGATAAATATTTTTAAAAGAAATCTTCTTACTTATTATTTAAAAGAAAACTGCTCTATTCGCGAGTATAAAGACCTATGTCATCTTTTTATGAATAAGGCAGATTCACTTAGCTGTGATGCTCTTAAATTATTAAAACTTAAAATAAAGAGTAGGAAAATAAATAATGATTTACAAAGCAACCCTTTTCTTAGAGCTTTATTCATTGTTGATACTAACAGAGAACTTGCTTTTGCTAAATATTTATCTTCAAATATTGAAAAAAAAGATAAAACAGAAGAAATATCAAAGCAAAGATATTACAAAAGAGTCATTGATATTATTGATAGAAAAGTTAATAAAAAAGAATATGATAGTATATATGATAGCCTTACTGTTGCAAAATATGGCCTTATGTATGTAATGGATTTACTATATCGTAAAGAAAGTATTTCAGATTATTTATTTATGGGTGGCAATATAAAAGAAGATACTCTAGATGAAGATTATTCTTTTGCTGAAGATATAGTATTCTATTTTATAAATGAGGTGCTTGAATATACTGATATGGAAGTTTCTAAAAACGACAATAAAGACTTTGAAAATACTATTAAATCGATCTTAATAGAAGCCTATTATGAACTTACTAAAGATGAAAGAGTAATAGAGACTATTAAGAATAATCTTAATTATGGTAAATATCATTTTATTACTGGATTATTTGATAATATTATTAATAAGAATAAAACTAAAATTAAAAGAAAAGAAGAATAAGTATAATGAATAATGTTATTTACAAAAGAATATTTATATAATAAAATATATATAGAAGAGAGAGGAAGATATATATGAAATATTTGGATGATTACGATAATTATGACCATCATTTTATAGGGGAAGGTTATTTTTGCAATTTTGATGAGTTACCAGATGTAGTTGGTTGTTCAAGAAAATCTGGACAAACATTACGTAGTATGGGATATAGAGATATACGTGCCGAGATACGAAAAGAGGTATCTGAACAGTATGAGAAAGATGGTCATACTTTAAAATTGGTATATAGAAAGAAGAATAATTAATCTTCTTTTTTTATTGACATTTATTTTGTCAAATTAATGAAAAGATATTTACAAAGTAAATCTTTTATAGTAGAATATAATCATAGAGTGGCACTAAGTGGGAGAAAGTGGGGGATAGTATGTTAATTGGAGAATATCATCATAATATTGATGAAAAGGGAAGATTAATTATACCTTCTAAATTTAGAGATGAAATTGGTAGTGAGTTTATTGTTACTCGTGGATTAGATGGATGTTTATTTATCTATTCTAAATCGCAGTGGGAAAAGATTGTCTCTAAATTACAAACACTTCCATTTACTAAAAAAGATGCACGAACTTTTAATAGATTCTTTTTATCTAGCGCTACTGTATGTGAATTTGATAAGCAAGGTAGAATTAATATACCATCAAATCTTATTAACTATGCGAGTATTCAAAAAGAATGTACGATTATTGGGGTTAATGATCGCCTAGAGGTGTGGGCAAGTGATAAGTTTGACGCACTAATCGAAGAAAATACTTCTGCTATTGAAGGGGTAGCGGAAAACTTGTTTGAAGGATTTGATATTGATGCATAAGACAGTACTTTTAAACGAAGCAATTGATAATCTTGATATTAAAATAGATGGTATATATGTTGATGCTACACTTGGCTTTGGGGGACATAGTGGTTTAATTTTGAAAAGAATAAAAAGGGGCTTTCTTTTCGCCTTTGATCAAGATGATATGGCAATTGAGTATAGTGAAAAGAAACTAAGTGAAATTAGTGATAATTATGAAATAATTAAGTCTAATTTTGCTAATCTAAAAGAAGAACTTAATAAAAGAAATATTAGTGAAATAGATGGTATTGTCTTTGATTTAGGTGTATCATCACCACAACTAGATATAGCAGAAAGAGGTTTTAGTTATCATAATGATGCTCCTCTTGATATGAGAATGGATAGGAGTAAAGATTTTTCAGCTTATAATGTTGTTAATGAGTATTCTTATGAAGAATTAGTTAGAGTATTAAGAGACTATGGCGAAGAAAAATATGCTTCTAGTATTGCAAAGAATATTATTAAAGAAAGAAGTATTAAACCTATTAAAACTACTTTAGAGTTAGTAGAAGTAATAAAAATGAGTATGCCATTTAAGGCTATGAAGGAGAGTCATCCAGCAAGAAAGACTTTTCAAGCTATTAGAATTGAAGTTAATAATGAACTTGAGGTTCTTAAGATAGCATTAGAAGATGCTATATCAATGCTTAAAGTAGGAGGAAGAATATCGGTTATTACTTTCCATTCGTTAGAAGATAGAATCGTAAAAGATATATTTAATAAGTACTCAAAGGTAGATAGTAGTCTATCTAGATTACCATTTATACCAGAAGAATTGGAACCTAAATATAAACTTATTGCTAATATTACTCCTAGTAAAGAAGAACTAGAAGAGAATAATAGGGCTAGGTCTTCAAGACTTAGAGTTATTGAGAGAATAAAGGAATGATAATATGAAAAAAAAGAAAAAGAAGGGGCTTACGAAATTAGAAAGATTTATATGTAAGAGTAGTATTTTTATGATGATACTGCTACTTGTAGGCATTGTCTTTACTAGTGCAACAGTATCTAAGATGAATATTGAACTTCAAAAGATGAATGAAAAGGTTGAAGTACAAGAAAATACTAATGAAAGTTTAGTTATGAAAATAAATGAAATGGCTTCTTTAGAGAATATACAAATTGTAAGTAGAAATTTAGGTTTATCATATAATAATGAAAATATATTGACAGTAGAATAAGGTGATTGTTATGAAAAAGGTTAATAAAAGTAACGATAGATTTCGAGTAAGTAATATTGTTATTTTTGTTACCTTTTTTTTATTTATTGTACTAATTGGAAGATTATGTTATATATGCTTAGCGGACTATAAAGTGGGAGATTCGACAATTAGTTTGTTTATTAAGAATCGAAATACTGAAGAAGAAGTTATTGTCCCTAATAGGGGAACTATTTATGATAGTAATGGGGAAGTGCTAGCTACTGATGTATCTAGTTATACTCTTCTTGCTTACTTATCAGAAAAAAGAGTCGATGCTAAAGGTAATAAAAACTATGTTGAAGATATCGATGATACTAGTGCTAAATTAGCAGAAGTATTAAAAGTAGAAGCGGGTAGTATTAAAGATATATTACAAAATGGTAAAGAAAATAATAAATATCAAGTAGAATTTGGTAGTATTGGTAAAGGTATAACAGAGATTACAAAAGAAGAAATTGATAATCTTCATTTACAAGGAATTGATTTTATTAAAGATATTAAAAGATATTATCCTAATGGAGACTTTGGTTCTTATATACTTGGTTATACGGTAAATAAAGATATTGATGGTATTAATCGTATAACTGGAGAACTTGGAATAGAAGAGTATTATAATGATGAATTATCTGGTAAACTTGGTTTTGTTACTTATGAAAAAGATAAGTATGGATATAAGATAGCTAATGGTAGAGAATATGTTGAACCAGCAAAAAATGGTAGTGACGTTTATTTAACTATTGATTCGAATATTGAGATGTTTACGGAGAATGCGGTTAAGAAAGCACAAGAAGAATCGGAAGCTGAATGGGTACTTTTAGTAGTGGCGGATGCTAAAACTGGTAAGTTATTAGGTTATTCTAGTACACCATCTTTTGATCCAAATCTTAGAAATATGACTTCATATATTGATCCTTTAGTAGGGTATTCTTATGAACCAGGTTCGACGATGAAGATATTTAGTTATATGTGTGCTATTGATTCTGGTAAATATAATGGTGATGATACGTATGAATCTGGTAGTAAGACGTATACTTCAGAGATAGATGATAGTACGGTTACTATTAATGACTGGAATAAAAAGGGATGGGGGAGAATTAGTTATGATAAGGGATTTGCATTATCATCTAATATAGCAGTAGCTAACCTCGTAGAAACAACGATTAATAAGAATGAACTAAGGGCCTGCTACGAAAAGTATGGTTTTGGTAAGAGTACTGGTTTTACTCTGGCTAGAGAAGAAGATGGTAATATTGATTTTAAATATCAAGTAGAGGCTGCAACAGCGGGATATGGTCAGGGTATTAATACGACTCCTATTCAACATATTGAAGCTCTTACGGCTATTGCTAATAATGGAGAAATGTTAAAACCTTATGTTATTGAAAAAATAGTAGATGCTGATACTAAAGAGAATATTTATACCGGAGAAAAAGAAGAACTAGGTAATGTTGCTAGTCTTGATACAATTAATAAAATGAAAGAATTAATGAGAAGTGTAATTAATGGAGATAATACTAATTCGACGGGTTATGCTTATTATATGGATGGATATGATCTTATTGGTAAAACTGGTACTGCGCAAATATATGATTATAAAAAAGGTAAATATATGACAGGGGACTCTGATTATATTTATTCGTTTTCTGGTATGTTTCCAGGAGAAAATCCGGAAATAATAGTATATGCTGCTATCAGAAGACCTAAAGATACAACTAATTATATTGCTCCAATGATTAAAGAAGTAGAACAAAATATTACAAAGTATTTGAATATTACGGAGAGGATTAAAGATAAAGAAGAAGTAGTAATAGAATCTTTCTATAATAAGAATATTAATGATATTAAGAATAATTTAGAAAGTAATAATATTAGAGTATTAGTACTTGGCAATGGTGATAAGATAATAGAACAATATCCTAGTAGGGGAACTACTATTTATGAAGATGATTTAGTAGTACTTAAAAGTAATGAATCTAGTAATATTATGCCTAATTTAATTGGATTATCTTATAAGGAAGTTAATAATATTCTTAAATTAATGGATATAGAGTATTCGATAGAAGGTAATGGCTATGTATATGAACAGAGTATTGGAGAGGGTAATATTATTGATGCTCCTGTCGTTATTAAGTTAAAATCGAGGTGGTAATAATGAGTGAAGATACTAATGAAAGATCAAAAATTATATATATGATACTTATTATGTTAATATGTGCTATACTTGGCGTATATCTAGGTAGTACTCTTATTAAATAGAAGAATTCTCTATATGGAGAATTTTTTTCTATTTCTTCCGCCTTTGGCGTATCAAAGTAACAGTGTTACTTTGAGGACTAGTATTAGGTATATCCTTTATTAATGGGTGAAAAAATAAATTGACATATAATAGTTATTATTATAAAATTAAATTATAGAAAGGAAGATATTATGAGTATATATGATTATGAAGTAAAGAATAGAGATGGAAGCAATGTTAAATTAAGCAAGTATAAAAACAAAGTCTTATTAATAGTGAATACTGCTACTGGGTGTGGCTTTACTCCTCAGTATGAAGGACTAGAAATGTTATATGAAAAGTATCATAATAAGGGATTAGAAATATTAGATTTTCCTTGTGATCAATTTGGACATCAGGCTCCTGGAACAGATGATGAAATTCATGAGTTTTGTACGATGAAGTATGATACTAAGTTTGAACAATTTTCTAAAATAGAAGTAAATGGAGATAATGAACTACCTTTATATACATATTTAAAAGAAGAAATACCTAATGAAGAAGTACATGGACTTAAAAATAAAGTTGCTATAAAAACTATTAAAAAGATAAGTAATACTTGTCAAAAAGAAGGAGATATTGTTTGGAACTTTACGAAGTTTTTAGTTGATAGAAAAGGAAACGTCATAAAAAGATATGATCCTACATTTAATCCTAAAGATATGGAAGAAGAAATACTAAGGTTATTGGAGGAAAAATAATGTACGATATAATCATAGTAGGAGCAGGGCCAGCAGGACTAACATCGGCGATATACGCTAGGCGGGCAAATAAAAAAGTCTTAGTTCTTGAAGCAAAGTCTTATGGTGGACAAATAATAAATACCCTAGATATTGAAAACTATCCAGGGGATAATCATATATCTGGTTTTGATTTAGCTACTAAAATGTATGAACAAGCAAAAGAATTAGGAGCAGAAATAAGATTTGAAAAAGTCGTAGAAGTAAAAAATAAAACTAATTATAAAGAAGTAATTACTACTAATAATAAATATAAATGTAAAGCCTTAATACTTGCTACTGGAAGTGAAAATAGAAAATTAGAATTATCTAATGAAGATAGTCTTATAGGTAAAGGAGTATCTTATTGTGCTACTTGTGATGGAGCCTTTTATAAAGATAAGATAGTAGCAGTAGTAGGAGGAGGAAATACCGCCTTAGATGATGCTTTATATCTAACAGATATTTGTAAAAAAGTATATCTAATTCATCGAAGAGATACTTTTAAAGGAGAAGAATCTACTTTAAATAAATTAAAAGAAAAAAATAATATTACATTTATCTATAATAGTAATGTAACTAAGTTAAATGCCAGTGATAAATTAGAAAGTATTATTGTTACAGATAATACTGGTAATAAAAAAGAATTAGAAGTATCAGCTATCTTTATCGCAGTAGGTCAAATACCAGAAAATCAAAACTTTGCTAAAATAATTAAATTAGACGAAAAAGGATATATTATTACTAAAGAAAATTGTCATACGAATAAAAAGGGAATCTTTGCTGCAGGAGATGCTCGAACTAAAGATTTAAGACAATTAGTTACTGCTACTAGTGATGGAGCAGTAGCTGCTACTGAAGCAATAAAATATATAAATAATATAAAATAATTATGAAGAAGATATTAATAATAATATTTTCACTTCTTTTACTAATAGGTTGTACTAGTAATAAAGAAGAAAATAATATAATAGAAAGTGATGATTTTATGGATAAAGTAAATATAACAATTAATAATAAAGAATATACCTTAGAGTTAGAAGATAATCAAACTACTAGAGAGCTATTTAATATATTACCACTTAATATTACTATGGAAGAATTAAATGGTAATGAAAAATATATCTATTTAGATAATAAGTTTATTACTAATAGTAGGGTACCAGAAATAATAAATAAAGGTGATGTAATGTTATATGGAAATAACTGTTTGGTTATCTTTTATAAAACTTTTACTACTTCTTATAGTTATACTAAGATAGGTCATATCAATAATTTAGAAGACTTAGATAATAATAGTATTATAGTAAATATATCTAAATAAAACAGCTATTCCCTCGAATTTTAACAAAAATTAGCATATTATTCCCTCGAATTTTAACAAAAATTAGCATATTATTCCCTCGAAATTTCGCAAAAACATATTGAAACTATACAAAAAATGTGATATATTTGTAATAGAGGTGGTGCAAATATGAAGAGAAAGTTTTATGATGAGTTATTAAAATGGAAAAATGTTAAAAATCATAAACCATTGTTGGTTAAAGGTGCTAGACAAGTAGGTAAAACTTATATCATAGACAAGTTTTGTAGAGACAATTACAAAAATATATTAAAATTTGATTTGATACACGATAGTTCAATTATTGATATTTTTAATGAGAATAAATCATTTGAACTAAAAGTTGCTGATTTAGAATTACTTTGCGGATGTAAACTAAATGATCCAGATACAATATTATTTATTGATGAGGTACAAAGATCTGAAAAGTTTATCGAAGCATTGAAATATTTTTATGAAAGTAAAAATGAATATAATATAATTTGTGCTGGTTCACTTTTGGGTGTTGCATTAAATAGAATGAAATCGTCTTTTCCAGTTAGAAAGGTAATTGAAAAAACACTATATCCGATGGACTTTGAAGAATTCCTTTGGGCTACAGGTAATGAACGCTTTATAGAAGTAATAAGAAAGCATTATATATCAAATGAACCTATATCTGAGAGTATTCACATTGTATTATTAGATTTAGTAAAAAGATATATATGTTTAGGTGGAATGCCTGATGTAATTCAAGATTATATTGATAATAAAGAAGACTTATTATTAATTGATAAAGAAATACCTAAAACAATAACAGAACAATATTTTGAGGACATGTCCAAATATAATGAAAATCCCAATGATTATGTCAGAATTAAAAGAATTTATGATGATATACCTGTGCAACTCAGTAAGGAAAATCAAAAATTTACTTTTAATAAGTTAGATAAATTTGATAACAGAAAAAAAGATTATATAAGTCCAATTGATTGGCTAATAAGTAGTAGTTTAATACTGATGTGTAAAACATTAGAAGTACCAAAAATTCCTCTAAAAACTAATGTTCAAAAGGAATCTTATAAATTATATCTAAATGATACTGGACTTTTAATGTCTCTATCTGAAACACCATATAAAATGATTTTTTCAAACGATGATTATTCTTATAAAGGTGTAATAGCAGAAAATTATGTAGCTTCTGAATTAGTAAAAAATGGTATTTCACTATATTATTGGAGTAGAAAAGGTAAAAACAAAGGAAATGCAGAAGTAGACTTTGTAATACAACAGGAACTAAATCCGATTCCAGTAGAAGTAAAATTTGATACAGGAACAAAATCAAAAAGTCTAGATATATATAGAGAGGAGTATAAACCAAGTTATGCGATAAGGGTATCACAAAAGAATTTTGGATTTAATAATAATATTAAATCAGTTCCTTTATACGCCGTATTCTGTATAGATGGTATTGATATTGAGATAAATGGTTAAAAAGATATAAAATCATTTATCTTTTTATTTACTAAATATTAGCAAACAAATGTATAATAAAATTATTGACTAAGATAAACATATTTTATATAATAATTATGGTGATGGATATGGATAAAGTATATATAGCAATAGATTTAAAATCATTTTATGCATCAGTAGAATGTAAAGAAAGAAATTTAGATCCTCTTACTACTAATCTAGTAGTAGCGGACTCTTCTCGTACTTCTAAAACCATCTGTTTAGCGGTTTCTCCTTCTTTAAAAAGCTATGGTATTCCAGGTAGAGCAAGATTATTTGAAGTTGAACAAAAAATAAAAGAAATAAATATAAAGAGAAGAAAAAAAATAAATTATAAATATTTTACTGGTAAAAGTACGAATAATAATGAAATAATAAATAATCCGTATCTAGAATTAGATTTTATTATTGCGGGGCCTAGAATGAAATTATATATAGACTATAGTACTAGAATATATAATATATATTTAAAATATATATCTAAAGAAGATATTCATGTCTATTCGATAGATGAAGTATTTATTGATGCTACGAATTATTTAAAGATGTATAAAATGACTCCTTATGAACTTACTAATAAGATAATTAAAAATATTTTAAAAGAAACTGGAATAACCGCTACTGGGGGTATTGGTACTAATTTATATCTAGCTAAAGTAGCTATGGATATCATGGCTAAACATATTAAAGAAGATTCTGATGGAGTAAGAATAGCTTACTTAAATGAACAATTATATAAGGAAAAATTATGGAGTCATACTCCTCTTACGGATTTTTGGAGAGTAGGAAAGGGATATGCTAAGAAACTTGAAGATAATCATATATATACCATGGGAGATATTGCTAGATGTTCTTTAGGAACTTTAAATGATATTAAAAATGAAGAATTATTATATAAATTATTTGGAATAGATGCTGAAATATTAATAGACCATGCTTGGGGAGTAGAACCATGCACAATTAAGGATATTAAAAACTACAAACCGAAAACAAATAGTATATCTTCTGGTCAAGTATTATCTTGTCCATATGATTATATTAAAACTAAACTTATTGTTAAAGAAATGGCTGATTCATTATCTTTAGATTTAGTAGATAAAAACTTAGTAACAAATAGTATAATATTAACAATAATGTATGATAGTGAAAACTTAACTAATGGATATAATGGAATAATTAAAAAAGATTATTATGGAAGATATATACCTAAAGAAAGTCATGGTAGTATATTACTAGATAGATGTACTTCATCGTCTAAGATAATAAGAGATAATATTATTAAACTATACGATAATATTATAAATAAAAACTTATCAGTAAAAAGAATTAATATTACTTTTGGAAATGTTTTAACTGAAGAACAATCAAAGAAAAAAATAAATTATAATCAGTTAGATTTATTTAATAATAATATAACTAATAAACAAGATAATACTAAAGAAATAGAAGATAGAAAAGTCCAAAGAACTATTCTAGAAATAAAGAAGAAATTTGGAAAGAATGCTATTATTAAAGCAATGGATTTGGAAGAAGGAGCTACTGCTATCGAAAGGAATTCTCAAATAGGGGGTCATCATGAATAAATATGAAGATATAATTAATTTATCTAGACCAATATCTAATCACCCCAAGATGCCAATCGAAAGTAGAGCCAAAGAATTTATGCCATTTGCTGCGCTTACTGGATATAATGAATCTATTTTAGAAGAAGGAAGACTAGTAGATACTAAAAAAGTATTAAGTAGAGACAAAATAGAAGAAATAAATTATACATTAAATAAAATTGATAAAGACAATTCTTACTTAATAACATATTTTAAACATGATAAATATAAAAACGGGGGGGAATATTTAGACATAATAGGTAAGATAAAAAAGATAGATTTTATATATAAGAAAATAATACTAGAAAATAAAGAAATAATTTATATAGAAGATATTTACAATATAGTACAAAAATTGTAAAAAAAAAGATTAATACTAATTGACACCTTTTATCTATTTGTGATATCATTATATATGATAGGAGGAGATGAAAAAATGGAAAAACAAAAACATGTTCAGACAGCAATCATAGGAGTGCTAGCAGTAGCTATCTTAGTTATGGCAGTAGGTTTCGCCGCATTCAACCAAAATTTAAATATCAATGGTAATGCTACATTAACTGCTGCTAAATGGAGTGTACACTTTGTTAAAACAGGTGAAGGTGCTTATAAAAAAGCTGACGGTAGTGTTGATCCTACAGCTGCACCAACAGTAGATGAAGCGGGCACTACATTAAGTACTTATAATGTTACTTTAGCTAAACCTGGTGACTATTATGAATTTACGACAACTGTCGTAAATGATGGTACTATCGATGCTAGATTAACTGGTGTTACATTAGCTGGAGTATCTGAAGAAAATGCTAAATATGTAGATTATACGCTTACTTATGGTTCAACTGTTTACAATTCCACTAACACTTCAATTAGTGATGGACCTGTCCTTGCTAAAAAGAATGGAACTGTTAATGTTACTGTAAAGATTATGTATAAAGTTCCTGCTGGTGAATCTGACTTATTAAAAAATGATTTGGGGCCACTAAATTTATCAGCTACTTTAAGTTATGTTGATGCTGGATTTTAATTAAGAATGATTATTCTTAGATGTTTTAATGGGAGTGTTCTGTCTTTTGACAGAACTCTCACCCATTAACAAGGTGATAGTATGAAAAAGAATATAAAAAGGATATATATAATTGAAATAGTATTACTAATCTTTATTATCATATTTAAATTTTTAATTATGGATAATAATTTTGAATATTACGAGTATATAAATTTAGGATTTTGGTTAATTCTTTTTATTAGTTTAATAATAATGGGAGGATTTCCAAAGGATAAGAATTATCTAAAAAAGAGTACTACTAAAACTGTAGTAATTATGTTGCTATTATATACTTTAGTACTTTATATACTTGGATTATTTACTGGATTTGCTAAATCAATACATTCACATTCATTATTTGGAATGCTTAGAAATATTGTTCCAATAATCTTATATGTTGATTTAGTAGAATTATGTAGATACTTAATATTTAGAAAAAATCCAAATAAAATACAAGTTGTTATATTTACTGTATTAATTATAAGTTTAAATATGATAATGACAATTAATAATATGACTTTAAATAATCATGAAATGATATTTTTAGTTACAAGTGTTATTATCCTTCCAATTATTGCTAGAGAGGTTTTATATAGTTATATTACTTATAATGTTAGCCCTCTTCCCACGATTCTAATTAGTCTTGCATTAAATCTGTGGGGTTATGTTATACCAATACTACCTAATTTAGGTAATTATATAACAGCGGTAACTGGAGTAGTATTTCCTTATCTTGTTTATAAGCAAGTAAGTAAGAATATTACATATAAAGAAAAATATAATATGTATGCTAAAAAATATCTTAGAAACTTTGTATTTTCCTTTATACTGATATTTACTTTGATAATAACAGCATTGGTATCAGGCATCTTTAAGTATCATATGATAGCGATAATGTCTGATTCAATGAATCCTGTTTATTATAGAGGAGATGCTATTATCTACTATAAAGAAAGAGTGGAAAAGATTAATGAAGGGGATATATTGGTTTTTAAAAGTGGTAATTCTATAATAACCCATAGAGTGGTAAGTAAAGTAAACGATAATGGGCATTATACATTTAGAACTAAGGGGGACAATAACAATACTGAAGATAAAATAAAGATAACTGAGAAGGATGTATTAGGGACAGTTAAATACATTGTTAAATATATTGGTTATCCAACAGTATGGTTTAATAGCTAGGAGGTGCTAGAATGCCTAAGAAGAATAAAACTAATAGGGTTAAACTACCTTTAAAATGTTTTATATTATTTGTACTTAGCATTATAACAGTAGTCGTAGGCATTCGTCTATTTAAAAAGAGCCTATTTAATACCGAAGATACTAGTATATACTATAAAGAAAATAATACTATTGATTATAAAGTATATTTAAAAGAAAATAATTTCTTTGAAGAACCTTATTTAGGAAAAGATAATATTTATATTACTAGTTTAATTGATTACTTAGATATAGATTTTAATAATAGTTTAATACTTGATAAACCTGCTTCAGGTAGTTATAGTTACTATATAAAAGCAGTAGCTAGTGCTACTAAAGTTGATGATAATACTAAGAATTTCTGGGAAAAAGAATATAATTTAACAGAAGTAAAAACAGTAGATTATGAAAACACTAGAGTAATTAATTTTAACGAAAATATTAAAGTAGATTACCAAAAATATAATGATATCTTACTAGAATTTAAGAAAGAATATAATTTATCATTAGATGGTACTTTAAAAGTTGTTTTATATGTAGAAAATAAAGTAGATGGGAAAGATGATAAGAAGAAGGAGTCTTATTCAATCTTATCAATTCCTCTTACTAAAGCAACAATTGAAGTACCAATTAGTATTACATCTGATACTAATAATATTGGGGCAATTACTTCTAAAAAAACAATTATTAAAGATAGCACAGTATTAGCTCTTAGAATTGGTGGAGGATCTAGTTTTGCTTTGGGTATTGGATTGTTTATATGGTTATCATTAATATTTGTAAGATTAGGAGAAAGACAAAGTATTTATTTAAAGACAATAAAGAAAATCTTAAAAGAATATGATGGTATTATTGTTAATTTAAATAATATGCCAAAACTAGATAAATTTAATGTTGTCGATGTTAGTAAATTTAGTGAGTTAATTGATGCTCATTCGGAAGTTAGACAACCTATTAATTTTATTAAAGGAAATGATTATTCAGATTTTATTCTAATAAATGATAAAATGGCATGGCGCTATCGTGTTGTAAGGGAGTAATGAATATGAAGAATATATTTAAACATAAAGATTTATTACTTAGCATAGCAATTACTATGTTTGTAACAACACTTACGATAGGATATGCTGTTTTTTTTAAGGATTTAGGTATTCAAGGTGTTGTTAGTTTAAATAAGACTGGTAAAGTTAAAATAACAGGAGTTCAATTAGATACTTCTGCTAGTGGTAATACTCTTCAAAATTATGGTAGTATGACTGTTGATGAAGATGGTAATGTCGATCTTGACTATAATTTTAGAGTTTCACAAGAAGAAAAAACATATAAAGCAACATATCTAATATATGTTGAAAATTCTAGTCCACTTGATTTTACCTTTACGGGAATTGCTATGAATCCTGAGGTTCATGTAACTAGTGGTAATGAATCCAATAGTGGTGCTAATGTTTCTTTTACAGTGGCAACATCTAATAAGAATCATAATATTAATGTTGGAGAGACAATTTATGCCTATGAAACGAGGTGTATGGCTATAGTACTTACCATAAATGTTGGTTCAAGAGGAAATGCCAATATTAATGTTGGTGGAGGAGGCGGAGCTACTGGTACGGTTGATAATACAGGTGATTTAACAGGTACACTTGTTACTAATTCTGTTGATTTAAGAGGTAATAATACTATTGATTGTTTTGATGTCGAAGTAATTAATACTTATAAGTATGCTCGAAATTTTGAACTATCTTCTAGTAATACTAACTTTTCATTAGTGGATTCTTTGGGCAATAGTTTAACATCGTTTAATATTGGTGCTCCAAGTGATACTGATCCTACTGCTAATGATAAGACATATAATGTATGTATAAAACAAAATGAAGGAGCGGTGTTCCTAACAAATAGTGCTACTACATCAATTGTTTTATCTTCATCTGGAATAGAACCATCTAGTGCAGGAAATTTAAATATAACCGTAGACATAACTGAAGAAGATGATGAAGAAATACCACATATTGGTAATGTAACTATGACTCCAGGTACATACGATATAGCAAATAGTGTTTTACCAGTTCATATTAGCTTTGATAGATTAGATACTGGTGGTAGTAATATCTTAAATTATTATATTAAATTATATGATGGTGATACGGGAGATTTAGTTGGTTCTTATGAGACAGGATCTAGTATTACTAATTATACGATTAATATGGATTCGACATTTTTAAATAATAATTTAACTAATATGGTAACTAATAATCATAGTTATTATGTAAAAGTATATGGTGAAGATGAAGCACGTAATATAGGTAGTGCATACTGCTCATCGGATAATAATGAATACTGTGTATCATCTAATAGTGCTAGTTTAAAATGGAGATTTACTGTTAGTGATAATAGTTTAAATAATGCAAGTATAACTTCTGGTAAAGTTGCCTACTTAAATAATACATATACTGCTACTATTTCAGCTAGTAGTGGTTATACACTACCAAGTTCAATAAATGTTACAATGACTGGTGTAGACAATGTTGATTATACATATAGTTCCGCTAACCAAACGGATCATTTAGTAATTAATACACCGGTAACTGGAGATATCTCCGTATCAGGTTCAGCTCAAGCAAATAGTGATTGGTGTTTAGTTGAAGGAACTAAAATAAGACTGGCTAATGGTACTACGAAAAATATTGAAGATGTAAGATATGATGATTTAATATTAGCATATAGTTATGATTTAGGAAGAATTGTCTATGAATATCCAATATGGATTGAAAGAGAAGGATATGCTCCTGGATATCAAAGAACTTATTTCTCTAATGGAGAATATATTGATACAGTTGGAAGTCATGGTATATATAGTGTCGATGCCAATAAATATGTTTCAGTACTAGATCGAGATAATTTCCATATTGGTACTAAGGTAGTATCAATTAATGACAATAATGAAAGAGAAGTAGTGGAAGTTACTAATATTGAAACAAAGAATGAAGAAGTTAAGTATTACCATGTATCTTCGACAAGATATCATAATGTAATAGCAAATGATTTACTTACAACTGATGCTATATTAATAGTATCTAATATGTTTCCTTTTGATGAAAATATTATGTGGACGAAAGAAAGAGATGAATTCTTAGCCAAAAATGATTTGTTTGTTTATGAAGATTGGGATTGGCTATTTCCTAATCATATCTTTAAAGGATTTAGAATGGCTGAGGGAAAAATATTATATTATCAAGGAATATTAGATATTAGTCAGTTTTCAAGAATACTAGGAGGAAATATTCATCCTGTTCCTACTAGTGAGAATGGAAAGAATATTTGGAAGATAACTACTAGTGATGAATTTGAAAATAATCTATCAAGTAATTGGTATGAAGAAAGAACATATTATACACTTCCTGAACCTATAGAAAAAGAAGGTAAAGAATTTGTTGGTTGGTATAATACTGCCGATAATAAATTCTATATGCCAGGAGATTCCATTGTAATAGACTATGGAATGTATTTTGAGGCTATATGGAAATAGAGTAGAATATCTACTCTTTTTTCTATTATTATGCTATAATGATATAAAGTTGGTGATAAAGTGAAATTAAAAACTAAATTAATAATATTATTTATTTTATCTATTATAAGTATTATTTTTGTCTATAATGATTATTTTTTATATAGTACTCCAATCGTTAAAATAATTAATATAAAAGAAGAAAAACATAATAATGATAAAGATGTGTATTATAATCAAGAAATAAAAGGTATAATTCAAAATGGTAAATATAAAGGTAGTACTGTAAAAGTTACTAATACAACTTCTAAGTCTGGTGTATATGATGAACAAATTCATAAGAATACAGAAATATTTGTAGAACTATCTAATGATGGTACTAAGGTAAATTCCATTATTGGTATAAAAAGAGATAAATATTTAGTAATACTATTAGTTATCTTTATTGATTTAATCTTACTCGTGGCAAATAAAAAAGGAATAAAATCCTTACTTAGTTTATCTATCAACATAATAATATCTATTATTTCAATAATAATATTTAGAAACAATTATAAAACTATTAATATATTACTTTTATATATAATAATATCAGTATTATTTATAATATTATCTTTATATATAACAAATGGTAAAAGCAAAAAAACATTATCGGCGATTGTTTCATCTATAATATCATTATTTGTTTCTTTTACTTTATCATTTATAATAATAAAAATATTTGGAAAAGATATAACAATATGGACAATGGAATATATTGAGGTTATATATGATTATGAGAATTTCTTTTATGTAAGTATTCTTTTATGTGGACTAGGAGCTATCATGGATATATCAATTACAATATCTTCGGCATTAAATGAGTTAATAGAAAAAAAACCTAAGATAGAAGTATCTTATCTTATTAAGTCAGGAAAAGAAATTTCTAAAGATATCATTGGTACCATGAATCATGTTATGTTATATACTTGTTATTCAAGTATTATACCATTAGTATTCTTAGCATTAAGAAATGGTATGATACTATCTAATGCTCTAAATTTTTATGGAAGTCTAGAATTAATAACTGTCTTAACTTCTTGTATAAGTATCGTCCTTACAATACCAATATCATTATATACTTCTATCTTTATTTTAAAGGAGGTAAGAAAATGATAACACTATTATCAATTATATTATTTTTCTTACTCTTAATCGTTGGAAAATCTAGGGGAGTAAAAACATTTGTTACTTTCTATTTAAGTATTATCTTAATAATAACTTATATAATATTAATGAATCTAGGATTCAATGCTATTATACTAGCCTTAATAGTATGTATACTAGCTTCATGTATATCATTATTTATGTTAAATGGATATAATCTAAAAACATTATCATCATTTATATCAATAATGTTAGTATTAGTACTAGTATTTATAATAACATACACTATCGGAAAATTATCCAATATCCAAGGATTTTCTTCTGATTCTGTTGAAACAATAGGAGGCTTTTCTTATTTAATTAATTATGATATGACTAAAGTAATAATAGGTATGTATTTAATATGTGTAATAGGAACTATTATTGATACCTCAATATCCGTTAGTACTTCAATGAATGAAGTATTAGAAAATAATCCCAAGATAAAAGAAAAGGAACTATATAAATCAGGTATGAATATCGGAGGAGATATTCTAAGTACGACAATTAATACACTATTTTTTGCCATAATAAGTAGTTTTATAGGTTTCTTTATGTGGCATAAAAATGATACCTTATCATATATAATAAACCACAAAGTATTTGCTCAAACAATAATTGAATTATTATTATCATTTATTGCATCAATATTAATAATACCAATAACATCATATATAAGTTCAAAAGTATTATATAAGAAAAAATTAATTAAAGATGAATAAAAATATAATAAAATGCATATAATATTATCGAAAAGTATTGACGTACGTTCAAAAGTACGTTATAATGCAATTATGTGAGGTGAGAATGTGGAAATAATTAATATTACTAGTGCAAGACAAAATTTATTTCAATTAATATCCGATGTAAACAAGGGATTTAATCCAATAAATATTGTTAATAGCAAAGGTGATGATGCGGTCTTAATATCAGGTTCCGATTGGCGTGATATAGAAGAAACAATTTATTTAAATTCTATTCCTGGATATGTGGATTCGGTAAATGAGGCCTTGAAAGAAGACAAGACAAAATGCAGCGTTTATAAAAAAGGAGAAGAATGGTAGAATACAAAATAATTTTTTCAAAGCTAGCAGATAAAGACAAAAAATTATTGAAGCAAGCTGGACTAGAAGAAAAAGCAAAAAGTCTTATTGACATAATAAGTGAAAATCCATATCAAACACCGCCAATATATGAAAAATTAAGAGGAAATCTTGATGGATTGTTTTCAAGAAGAATAAGCCTGCAGCATAGACTAGTATATAAAGTTTATGAAGAAACAAAAGAAATATTTATAGTAAGAATGTGATCACATTACGATAAAGTGAAATAGGATAGAGAAGTCTATCTTTTTCTTTATATATTAAATAATTTATGATATAATCTTAATGAAAAGAAGTGAAAATATATGGAAAGATATAAAGAAATAGAAAGAAGTATTATCAAAACATATCGTAAAGAAATATGGAGTAAATTTGTTAAAGCTGTTATTGATTATGAATTAATTAAAAATGGTGATAAAGTAATGGTTTGTATAAGTGGCGGTAAGGATTCCTTTTTGCTAGCTAAATGCATCCAGGAACTAGAGCGTCATGGTAAAGTACCTTTTAGTGCTAAATATATTGTAATGGATCCAGGCTATAATGATTATAATCGTAAGATGATTGAAGAGACCGCTAAAGAATTAAATATTCCAATAGAAATATTTAATTCTGATATCTTCGAAGTGGCAAATAAACTTTCTCCTGATAGTCCATGTTATATGTGTGCTAAGATGCGAAGAGGCTTTTTATATAATAAAGCCAAAGAACTAGGCTGTAATAAAATAGCTTTAGGTCATCACTTTGATGATGTTATTGAAACAACATTATTATCTATGCTATATGGAGCAGAGATAAAAACTATGATGCCAAAATTACATAGTGATAATTTTGAAGGATTAGAATTAATTAGACCATTATATTTAGTAAAAGAAAGTGCTATTACTTCATGGAGAGATAAGTATGACTTAAAATTTATAAATTGTGCCTGTTCTTTTACCGAAAGAGCATCAAGAGAAAATATAAGTAAAAGAAAAGAAATAAAAGCTCTTATTAAAGAACTTCGAAAAGTAAATAAAGATGCTGATTTTAATATCTTTAAAGCACTTGATAATGTCAATATTAATTGTGTACTTAGTTATAAAAAAGATAAAGAAAAGCATTCTTTTCTAGAAGATTATGATAAGAGGTAATACTATGAATCTATCAAAGAGTAAATATATAAATGGAGTACAATGTTCTAAGATATTATGGTTAGATGAAAATAATCCTGAAGTTAAAGAAGAAGTAAGTAATAGTTCTTTAGATACTGGTACTAAAGTGGGAATACTTGCTAAAGATTTATTTGGAGAACATATTAATATAGAATATAATGATAATTTAAATATTATGATTGAGGATACTAAAAAGGCATTATTACAAAAAGAAATAATTATAACTGAAGCATCATTTGTTTATAATAATAATTTTTGTAGTATCGATATCTTAAAAAAGAATAATAATACTTTTGAAATATATGAAGTAAAAAGTTCTACTGATATTAACGATATCTATTTAGACGATATATCATATCAATTATATGTATTAAATAAATTAGGATATAATGTAACAAATACCTATATCGTTCATTTAAATTCTAATTATACAAGAAATGGAAATTTAGAATTAGATAAATTGTTTACTATATGTGATGTAACTAAAGAAGCATTAGATAGACAAAATAAAGTAGATGAAACAATAAATAATATTAATAAAATAATGAAGAGTAATCAAGAACCAAATATCGATATTGGTATTCATTGTACTAAACCATATGATTGTCCATATTTTAAATATTGCACTAAGAATATAAAAGAAGATAATGTCTTTAAACTAAGAGGTATGAATAATACTACTAAGTTTAAATTGTATAAAGAAGGAATATATACTTATAAAGAACTTTTATCAAGTAATATAAACGATAAATATAAACAGCAGATAGAATATGAATTACACGATAAAGAAGATTATATCAATAAAGAAAAAATAATAAAGTTTATAAGTACATTAACATATCCCTTATATTTTCTGGATTTTGAAACATATCAAGAAGCTATTCCCATGTATGATAGCATAAGACCATATATGCAAATACCATTTCAGTATTCCCTTCATTATTATGAAAAAGATAATGGTCCCTTACTACATAAAGAATTCTTAGGAGAAGCATCAACAGATCCAAGAAGACTACTTGCAGAATCTCTAGTAAAGGATATACCAGAAAATGTCTGTGTACTTGCTTATAATATGATGTTTGAAAAAATGGTCATAAAAAATTTAGCCTCTATTTATCCCGATTTATCTCATCATTTAATGAATATATATCATAATATGCATGATTTAATGGTACCGTTTAAGAATAGAGATTATTATGCAAAAGATATGCATGGATCATATTCCATAAAATATGTATTACCAGCCCTGTTTCCTAATGATCCATCTCTTGATTACCATAACTTAAATCTAATTCATAATGGTAGTGAAGCCATGAATACTTTTGCTAATTTATCTAGTTATTCAAAAGAAGAACAAGAAGAAATAAGAAAGTGCTTATTAAAATACTGTGAACTAGATACTTATGCTATGGTAAAAATATTCGATAAATTAAAAGAAATATAGTTTAAAAAAGACTTGTTTTTCAAGTCCTTTTATTATATAATTATTATGAGAATAGGAGAAGGATTTATGAAGAAATATATAAAAAATAATGTAAAAGCATTAATACTATTATCAATATTAATAGTATTAGGAATAATATCGACAACCCTTGCTTTAACCTTAAGATTTGGACCTACTAATATAGATATAACTACTGCTAATGTTATGGTAAATGTAAGATATGAAAAAGATGGAGAAAATAATGATATAACATCAATAACTAGCAATGGTGATTTAACTCCAATGACATTAGACACAAGTAGTATTAGTAATATAATAAATTCAAATAGTGTATTAAAATATAAATTTTGGGTATCAGGAGATTCATCAAATCCAAATAATAGTATTTATGATGTATCATTAAATAATATAACTATGGATTGTGAATTAAAAAATACTTATGTAAAATGGCTATTATATAAAAATAATACACTTTTAAGTAGCGGTAATTTTTCTCCTACATTTGATACTATGCCAAATAATAGAATGGTGCTTACTACTACTCAAGAGAATCTAACAACTACAGAAGATGAATATTTATTTGTTATGTATATTGAAGATACATGTCAAGATATAAGTAATTGCCCTAATCCAGTAGATCAATCAAGTATGCTTGGAAGAAGTTTTAGTGCAAGTATTGGTATCGAAACTGCTACTAAAACAAAGAAAACAAATACAAGAACGACTGGCGAAGCAGTAGTTTGTACTGGAAATAATACTATAGTAGTTAAACCAGAATGCTCTGAAAATTTAGTATATAATGGAACATCTCTAAATCTAATAAAGAATAATATTGTTCCATCAGGAATAACAGTAAATCAAAGTAATGGAATAAATGCTGGTGAATATACAGTAACAGCAAAACTTGGTAGTGGATATAAATGGGATGATGAAAGTACGGGAGATTATATTTTTACTTGTGAAATAAATAAAAGAAGCATAACAATAAGTACACAAAACCAAGTAGAAGGTTCATTTACAAGTAGTCCTGCAAAAGTAGATGTAACTAACTTAGTAGCAGGCCATACTATTAATAGTATTAGTTTAAGTACAATAGCTACAAGTACTGAAGATATAATAGTACCTAGTCATGCGATAATATATGATTCAAATAATAATGATGTAACAAATAATTATATAATAAATTATCAAAGTACAGGAAAAGTAACTCAAGAATAATAAAAGAAAGGAAAGTGATAGATATGAAAACAAATAAGCTAAATAATAATCACTTTTCTTCTTATTTTGTTCCTTCTAGGTTAACTAGGGGGGGGGTAATTTCTTATAAAATAAGGATTTACAAGGATTTTATATTAAATAAAAGAGTATTAAAAGTACTAGTATAAACTACTAGTTATTTTTGATACTCTTTTTAGTTGGGAGGATTTTATGAAAAAGATAAAGAATTTAAGTAAGAAAGGAAAGATATTATTAATATCAATAGTGGTATTTATATTTCTATTAATTGGTGGGACACTTGCTTGGTTAGAATGGGGTAGTGAAATTAATGCTCTGGTAAATGGTAGAGTATGTGCTCCTGAAATAGTATTTCGAGGAGGTAATACGATTAATGGTTATGGCATAAGGCCTACAGTTAATAAAGAAAATGGGCTAAAAAAAGAAATAGATGTTAGTTTATCTAATCTATGTGATATTAATGATAATGCTTCAATGGATTTATATTTAGAATTATATGATTTCCCAGAAGCCCTAGCAGATCCTACTTTTGTATGGGAATTATATTTAGATGAAGAACAAATATCTCATGGTAACTTTCAAGGTAAACAAGAAGGAGATACTATTACATTAGCAAGTAACCAATTAATAACAAGTACT
>ODAI010569880.1_pt1 | contig 74400 bp, 51 predicted proteins | sample 1539321 | NCBI WGS metagenome assembly ODAI01 (sample SAMN02144231, study PRJEB22623) | gut metagenome | biome: sheep rumen | host: Ovis aries | place: New Zealand | reverse complement strand
TGCTGGGGCTGTTCCGGCTGCTCGGGCTGCTGGGGCTGTTCCGGCTGCTCGGGCTGCTGGGGTTGTTCCGGCTGCTCGGGCTGCTGGGGCTGTTCCGGCTGCTCGGGCTGCTGGGGCTGCTCGGGCGTATCAGGCGAGTCCGGATTCTCGGGCTGTGCAGGCTGTTCTGGCTGTTCTGGCTTCTCGGGATTCTCGGGCTGTGCAGGCTGCTCTGGCTTGTCCGGATTCTCGGGATTCTCGGGCTGTGCAGGCTGCTCTGGCTTGTCCGGATTCTCAGGGTTCTCGGGCTGTGCAGGCTGCTCTGGCTTGTCCGGATTCTCGGGGTTCTCGGGCTGTGCAGGCTGCTCTGGCTTGTCGGGATTCTCCGGCTGCACGGCGGGAGATTCGGGCTTGGGCTCGTCCCCGCCGTCCTTGTGCATGAACCACCAGGCGCCTGCGCCTGCGCCTGCCAGCAGGGCGACGGCGATGAGCGCAATGAGCAGGCCCTTGCCCTTTTTGGGGGGCTCTGCGCCGTCCGCAGGCTCCGGCATGGGAAGCGGGCCGCTCTGGCCTCCCAGGAAGGCCGGCTGCAGGGCCGGCTTGCCGTCGGGCCCCAGCATGGCAAAGCCGTCGGGACCGACGACTGGCGTCATGGGAAGCAGCACGGGGCTGCCGTCGGGGTTGAAGGCGGGGCTGCCGTCGGGATTGCAGGCCGGCGCCAGATAGGTGGCAACGGGGACGCCGTCCGGCAGGCGCATGGGAGCGCCGTCGGGGCCGATGGCCGCCTGCGGCGGAAAGAGGGCGCAGAAGCCCTGGGGATCGCGCAGGGGGGATCCGTCAGGCAGGAAGGCCGCGCGCGGGCAGGCCATCAGGGGGAGGCCGTTGGGCAGCATGGCGGGCGAGCCGTCGGGATAGGGCACAGTCTGCCAGGCTGCCAGCACGGGGCTGCCGTCGGGATTGGCAAGCCATGCGCCGTCCGGTCCCCAGACGAGCTGGGCAGGGAAGCGCGAGGGCGTGCCGTCGGGATTGAGGCAGGGGGAGCCGTCGGGATAGAAGACGCCGAGCACGGGCACAAGCAGGGGGGAGCCGTGGGGCAGGAAGACGGGGCTGCCGTCCGGTGCCGTTGCCTGGACGAGCTCGGGCTGGTCCGGCTGTCCCGCGGGCTGCTCCGGCTGCGGGGGCGATGCGGGTTCGGGAGCAGGTTCGGGTGCAGGCTTAGGCTCAGGCTTGGCGGAAAGCTTGACCGGCGCTTCGTCCTGCGGATCGGGCGCAGGCTGGCCGGCTATGGCGCCGACGCCGCCCGTCGAGGGCAGGACGGCCGTCTGCAGGGTCTCGGGGACGATGAGATGGAAGGGCTGCGCCGTGCCGAAGGCCATGGAGTAGCTCTCGAGGGAGTCGAGCTCGTTGAAGACGGCAGGGCCAATGGCAATGAAGAGGTGCCCTCTGTCGATGTAGCACTTCTCGGGGCGTATGCTTTCGCGGGTGCCGACCCACTTGGAGGCCGCGTCCTTGCCCTTCTCGTTGAGGTAGAGGCCGTCGGAGAGGCGCTGGATGACGTAGGGGGGGATTTCGGACATGCCGGGGAAGTCGGCAATATCGATGATGCCGTGCCCTTCGCCCCCCTGGGCGTCCTGGAATATCGTAGCTTTCATGGTTGTTCCTGTGGGCTTGGGTGCTGGCGAGGCCTAGGCCTGGCCCTGCTGGAAGACGTCCAGAATGCCGCCGAGGCGGTCGTTCTGGGCGGGGTCGTACTTGTCGTCCGGGCTCATGACGTTGGCCGTCACGCACTCGTTGAAGGCCTTGAACCAGTCGGCGTAGTAGGCGCGGTCGTACTGCTGGGTGCGCTCGGGCACCACGGGTTCGCCGTGCTCCCCGAACTGGAGCTCCTGGGTCTGGAAGAGCTTGACCGGCGCGCCGTTGCTGACAATGACGTCGGGCTGGCCGAGGCGGGCGTCGTGGCCGAGCCAGTCCACGAAGCTGTTGATGCGGTAGGCCGCCTCCGAAGCCATGCGCCAGGCCTGGACGTCGCGGGTGATGTTGATGAAGCTGCTCTTCTCGCGGATGGCCTCGCGCAGGGTCTGCTCGAGCCCGAAGTGCCGGGCGCTCTGCTTGATCTCGTCCGCAAAGGTCTCGAGGGTCTTGGCCTGCAGGGCATAGAGCCGGCAGAGCACGGCGCTGCGCCCCACGTCTTCGAGCTTTTCGTACCAGTGGGTCATGGCGCGCTCGCAGAAGATGGAGATCTGGTCGCGGCCGACGGCGGGCGCCGGCGCAGCCTTATCCTCCTCGATGCCCTCCTCCTCGGGGGGCTGGGCCGTGGCCGCGGCGGCGTCGCCGAAGATGTCGCCGAGCAGATCGTCGGCGTCGATGGCCGAGCCCACGACCGATGCCGCGCCCTTGGCCTCGGTGGTGTCCACGCAGCTGGAGGCGATGCCGTAGAGGTCGTAGTCGCTGACCTGCATGCGGCGCATGAGATCGGCGAACTGCTGGCTGGCCACGGGGTGCTGGACCATCTCGCGGGTGATCTGCATGGCCGCCTCCTTCTTCTGCCTGCGCAGCTGCTCGAGGTCGTCCGAGCGGTGGAAGGCGGAGAGGGTCTTGGCCATGCGGCGGGCGGCCTCGAAGGAGCGGTCGCGGGTCTGGTTGTACTTGCGGTCGGGATCGCAGATGGGGGCGAGCCTGGCGCGCAGCAGCTCGATGCCGCCGTCGTTGAGCTTCATGGCCGCGTCCCAGGCTGCCTGGGGATCCGTGAAGTGGGACTGCACGTCGCGGGAGTTGAGGAAGGAGTCGCGCACCTTGTCCACGTATTCCTGCATGTCCGCGCGTATGCCGGTTTCCTCGCCCTCGTCGTTGAAGGTGAAGATGGCGTCGCAGCGGAAGTTGGGGTTGCGCATGAGGAACATGTTGCGGAAGGGCTTGCCGTCCCAGTTCTGGGGCCAGGTGTGCCTGGCTCCGAAGTAGCTCGTGAGCGAGGCGGCCAGGCGGTTGTTCCAGCGGTTGCTGACGTCTTCCGCGCCCTGCTTGCGCTCGAACTCCATGTCCATCTTGGTCAGAATGAAGAAGAGGGTCGGCGCATGGCCCTGGCGGTCTTCGGGATCGCGCCCCTGGGTGAGCTGGATCCAGCCGTTGATGGCATCGGGCAGATCCTGCACCTCCTGGTTGGAGGGGCCGATGCACAGCAGCATGCTCGTCAGCTCCTGCTCGTCGCAGTAGCGCTCGAAGAGATAGGCCACCTTGCCTCGGAGGAAGAAGCCCTCGAGGGCGTCGGGACGCTTGAGCTGTCCCTGGAGATCGTCCACGTTGAGGCGCGAGCGGTAGCCGGGAAAGTCGAGCAGGTCCGTGTAGTCGAAGAAGTCGTCCGGCTTCTCGGGCATGTAGATGCTGATTTCGGCGGTGAGGGCCGTGACCACGGAGCGCTCGAGGCTGGCGGTCTGTCCCTGGATGCCCTCGACGGCGAGCGGCTCGCTCGAGCCTTCGGCCGACTCCTTGAGCAGGGTGACGTCGATGATGCTCTTCTCGCGGGGGATGAGGGCTTCCAGAGGGCAGTTGGCCTCGGCGGCCCAGCCTATGGCCTCCAGGGCCCGGGAGAGCTTGAGGAAGAAGTCCGTGAACTGCTGGCAGCCGCCCCAGATGCAGGCAAAGAGCCTGGCGCGGTTTTCCGTGGAGAGCTGGGGGGCCAGCTCCATGGCCGAGGTCCAGTAGGCCCGGTCGAGCAGCTGGGCGCGGGGCTTGTCGCCGAAGCGGTTGTGGACGTACTCGCGCAGGTCCTCGACGTCGTCGGCCGTGACATGGCCGTTGGGAGCGTCCTCCTTGAGCCCCTGGAGCTCTTCCAGGGCTTCGACCACTTCTTCAACCTTGGGCGCCTCCTTGTGCTTGCAGTCGGCGTAGTAGGTGTTGGCGAAGACCTTGACGAGGTCCATCTCGGAGAAGAGCCTGAGGCGTATGGGCCTGTCCTTCGACACGCCCTGGGGCGGGGTCGTCGTGAAGCGGGTCACGAGGCCCGTGGACTCCTTGCCGCCTTCGGGGTTGATCTTGCGGATGAAGTCCACGCTCTGGCCGGCGAAGTCGGCGAAGAGGTCGCCGTTCCTGTCCCTGGCCAGGGCCGAGATGAGGTAGCTCTTGCCGGCCTGGCTGGGGCCGAAGACGCCCACGCACATCTTGCGCGAGGCTGCCGTCGAGAGGCGCCTGAAGCCTCGGGCCTGCTTGCGTATGCTCTTGCACAGGGCGTCGCACTCGCCGCCCACGGTCTCGCGGTTGTCCAGAATCCATTTTTCGGCCTGGCGGCTGGCCTGCACCCACTTGTCGCACTGCTGGGCGAGCTGTCTGTCCTTGTCGCGCATGATGATCTCCCTTGGCTAGCCTTCGCTGACGATGATGCCGGAGTCGAGCCAGTAGCCCTCGAGGTTCGGCAGGGTCTGGAGGGTTGCCGTCATGGCGGTGGGGCGCAGGGGCATGCGCTCTCCGCTCTGGGCTATGCGGTTCACTTCCAGAATGTTGATTTCGCCTTCGGTCTGCGGCACTTCGCCGTCCTCGGCCAGAGCCATGCGGCCGCTGTCCTTGTTGAGCTTGATGCGCACTGCAAAGGGGCCGCTGGCGTTGGTCTTCTTGTCCACGAAGTCGAGCTTGTAGTAGCGCGAGGCCGGCCAGCGGTCCACGGCGAGCTGGCGGTAGCCTATGGTGATGGGGCTGTGGTAGGTGATTTCGCGCTCTTCGGGCGTGACGGTGCCGTCGTTGTCCACCGTGAACCAGATCTTGTCCTTCTCGAGCTGGCCCTGGAGGTTGAGCTCGCCCACGAAGCGGGCCGTGGAGGAGGGATGCATGTGGGAGGCGTCGAAGTTGATGCCTTCGAGATAGCCCGAGGAGAGGGCGCAGAGGATGGCGCCCACGACCACCGTGCTCTTGGGATCGGCGATGCAGCCGAAGGTGTCGGCGCAGGGATACCAGCTGCCCACGTGGTAGGAGCGCATGGCAACGACCCGGTCCGGCGTCAGCGGGGTCTTGGCGAGTATGGTCTGGATGACGCCTTTCCAGGCGCTGGGGCGGCCCGTGACGAGGAGAATGTCCGCATCGTAGAGATGCACCATTTCGCACAGGCTCGAGAGCGTGTCGCCGAGGGTGCGGCGTATGTCCTCGCTGACGGCGTCGAGGGAGAAGACCACGGGAATGTCCATGAGGTCGAGCTCGCCGCTGGCGCCGAGGGTGGCGAGCACGTTCTTGAAGTAGCCGGCAACGCCCTGCTGGGGCCGGGGCGAAAGGCGCATGACCGGCAGGACGGACGCGCCGTCTTCCTCAGACTGGGCCGCGCCGTCAGCCCCTTCGGGCTCGGCCGCCTGGTCCTTGTCCTTGTCCAGCGCCTCCCTGGCTGCCTGGGCCGCCTGGGCTGCCAGCGAGCCTGCCTTGGGGCGGGCGCCCCTGGCGGCCTTGGGATCCTGGGGCTGGCCCGGCTTCTGGAAGAAGTCGCCGAAGGTGCAGGTGAAGGTGCGCATGTCGTCCTGGTCCAGACTCTCGCAGGTCTGGAGTATGCCGAGCGCCACGGGCACGGCCACCTGCCTGACGAACTGGGCCTGCAGGGTGCGCATGCCTTCGGACTTGGCCTGGGTGTAGCGGCCGAAGAGGGAGAGGGTGGCGTTGCGCGCCTCCACGCCAAGGTTCGCCACGGCCTTCTCGATGGCGGGCACCACGTGGGTGCGTATGACCTCGCGCACCACCTCGTCGCCCGCAATGTTGAAGCCGTCCCTGAACTCCATGCGCGGCTCGATGCGCGGCGACTCCGAAGGCTGGCTCGTGAGCACGTGGGTGGTGATGGACAGGTCCGTCGTGCCGCCGCCGATGTCGATGGAGGCCACGCGCACCGAGGGGTGCTGAACCCCGTCCGTGCCGGGGCGCATGCGGCCGAAGAGGCCGAAGTACTGGCTGGCGTTGCCGAGGTGCTTGACCATGATTTCGTTGTAGAGGAGCACGAGGTGCGAGCAGCTCGCCTCGTCCCATTCGCAGAGCACCCGCGGCGGCTGGAGGTGCCTGAGCTGGGGCCCCTTGTCCCAGCCGAGCCCGTGCCAGATGAGCCGCACGGCCAGCTCCACCCAGCGCTGGAAGATGCGTCGCTCGGCCACGGGCATGGCGGTGGGCACGGTGAAGATGACGCGCCTGAGGCGCCGTGGCTTGTCTGCCAGCTGGCGCTTGGCGCGGTTGGCCGGCGAGTTGGTGTTGACGAGGGCCTGGATGACGATCTCGGACACCATGAACATCATGAGCGAGGAGCGGGTGAAGTAGGAGCCGAAGAGAGGCTCGCCGCTCTGGGCGCGCAGGGCCGGGGTGTTGAGCCAGCGGTTGCGCTCCGCGCTCTCGAAGCAGAAGAGGGGCGTGCCGTCTTCGTTGAGCTGGCGGGGGAAGAGGCCTCGGGTCACCATGGGCTCGGAGGCGCCGTGGGTGTTGTAGCGCCAGCTCGGCGTCCATTTGCGCTCGTCCCAGAGGTAGCGCTTGGGGCTCGACATGCCGGTGCTGCCCTCGGCGCAGTTGGCGAAGGTGGAGAGCCGCGTCGCCTCGGGCCCCACGCGCACGCAGGAAGGCCAGGCAAAGGCGGGGGTCCGGCGGCCGGAGCGGCGGCTCAAAAGATCGTTGCCAAAGGAGACGTCCACGAACTCGACCCGCGTTTCAAAGGGATCAGTGTAGCTCTTGTTGGGGTTGGAGAGGTCTCTCAGCTCCAGCAGGTAGCTGTCGTTCAGGTCCGTCTTCTTGGCCTGGGAGGTCTCGACCATGATGCCTGTAGTGCGGGAGTTGCCGATGTCGAGGATGAGGTCCACGTCGATGGAGTCGGAGCGGTTGGGATCCGTCACCTTGGCCCTGAGGTCCCCGACGGCCCGGCGAACGCAGTCGAGCCAGGCCATGTAGCAGGCAAGGTGCTTGAGGCAGCTCGTGTCCTCCTCGGCGTCGCCGAAGCGCCGGCGCCCGGCGTCCCAGGCCTGCCAGCGCTCGTGGATCCATTCGTCGATCCAGCCTTCGTTGACGAACCAGGAGTTGTCGCGCACGTGCCAGGCCAGAATGAACTCCGAGGCCGCGTTGAGATCCTCTTGGGAGAGGGCGAAGTAGCGGTCGATGTTCTGGGGCTTGTCCTCGATCTTGGTGTCGAAGGCAACGACGAGATGCCAGACGGCCGGGTCGTCGTCCGTGGGCAGGAGCATGCCCCTGGCCCAGTTGGCGGGGCCGCGCTCCACCCTCGGCATGCCGTCGGGCCAGGTCTGGCCCGTCACGCGCAGGAAGGGCAGGGGCAGCCATTCGCCCTTGAAGCACTCGAGGCTGTCGAGGAGCCTGACGTCGTAGTCTTCGGCGAAGGTCTGCGGCAGCTGCACGCCCGAGCGGGGATCGCGCGTGCCTCTGGCCTCGCGCATGTCCACGAGCATGCCCGGATTGTCGGGATCCTCGTCCACGAGGCAGCGCAGGTAGTGGGGGTAGCGCCCCTGGCCCTGCTCCTGCGTGGCTGTTTCCTCCCTGAAGAGGCGCGCCTCGCGGCGCAGGGGTTCGGTGTCCAGTCCGAAGTCCAGAAACTGCGGGCATCCGCCCGGGATGAGATTGACGATCTGCTTGTATTTGGGAAACTTCATGTGCTTCCGGCCGAGGCCGGCCTCCTCATGCGGTTGTCAAAAGCTTAGCGCGACTTGCGGAAGTCGGCCTTCCATCTCGTGCCGTTCTTGTCGTGCTCGCGGCCCTGGCACTGGGTGCGGTGCTCGGTGCCCTGGCAGTGGACGCTCTCCTTCAGGTAGCCTCTGCCGCCCGGGCAGGTGGCTTCGGTGCTCTCGATGATGAGCTTGCCGTTCTCGAGCTTTGCCGTGGCGTCGCCCGTGCACAGGCTGCGCTTGTCGCGGACGTGGCGCTTGCCCTTGCCGTCCTCGTTGAAGCAGTACTCCATGATGATGGCTTCGCCGGTCTTGGCGTTGCGCAGGCTCGTCTTCGAGGCCCAGCAGCCGCGCAGGAAGGAGAGATCCTTCTTCTGTTCGGCCTGGTCGGGGATCTCGAGCAGCTCGCCGCGCGGAATTTCACGCTCCACGGGCTTTTCGGGCTCGACGGGCTTTTCCGGATCCTGCCCGAAGAAGGGGCGCTCGACAATCACGGGCCGCTCCACAACGGGCTTCTCGGGTTCGACGGGCTTCTCGGGCTCGACGGGCTTCTCGGGCTCGACGGGCTTTTCGGGCTCGGCGGGCTTTTCGGGCTCGGCGGGCTTTTCGGGCTCGACGGGCTTTTCGGGCTCGACGGGCTTTTCGGGTTCGACGGGCTTTTCCGGTTCAACGGGCTTTTCGGGTGCCTTGGGCTTGCAGAGCAGGGCGCGGTGCTCAAGCTCGCGCGCGAGCCGGGCCTCCTCGTCCTTCAGATCTGCGCCCTGCATGCGCACAGCCCTGAGATCAGGCCCTTCCTGACGCAGGCACGAGACGGGCAGGGGCGAGGGGAGCAGTCCCAGCGCGGCCAGCAGCAGCCAGAGCAGGAGCAGGAAGAGCAGAAGGGGAAGGAGCCAGGGCAGGCATCCTGTCTTTTCCGTATAGTACACCGTTTCCACCGGAGGCGGAGGCGGAGGCGGAGGCGGGGGCGGGGCGAGGGGCGCCTGCGGCTGCGGGGGCGGAGGCGGCGGAACTGGCTGGGGCTGCGGCTGGGGCGCGACCGGCTGAACGGGCGGCTGGGGCGCCGGTCCGGGGACGGCTTCCTGCGCCAGGCCTTGGCCAAGGCGGGCAATGTCTTCCGGCACGGCGCCCTGGGCACCCGGCAGGAAGCCCCAGTTCACGAGCACGAGGCTGCCGTCCACCAGATAGAAGTCGCCTGCGGGGCTGGGGTGCTGCAGGGCGACCTTGAGCATCTGGAGTCCTTCGAGCTTCGATTCGCTGACCATGCCCTGCCCTCGTCCCTGGGCAGGCGCCTGGGAGAGCGTCTGGCTTTGGCGCTCGGCCCACTGGCCGATGGCTGCGGCGATCTGGCTGGCCTTGGCCAGCGCGCGCTCCTGGTCGGCCTGGGGAAGGGATGCCACGGGAAGGGACTGGCCCTGGCCATCGGCATACCAGTCTACCGTGCCGCTGCGCTCGTCGATTTCGGGCTCTGCCAGGAAGGCCTGGGCGTTCGGGACGCCAAGGCCTGCCAGTTCAGGCGCTGCCTGCTGGAGCAGGGCCCTGAGCTGGCCGTAGCAGGTGACGGCCCGCGTGCCGTGGAAGGCCAGCGGGCGCATGTCGTTGAGGCGGCTGGTGGCGAGAAGCACGCTCATCTACTTGCTCCCTGCTTCGGTGAAGGGCACGCCGTTGGCCTTGAGGAAGGCGCAGAGCGCCGGCGAAGCGATGGCGAACGAGGACTGGCGGTAGGACTGCTTGTCCAGCTGGATCTGGGTGTTCACGCCCACAACCTCGCCGGCTTCGTTGACCAGAGGGCCTCCGCTGTTGCCATGGCTCGTCACCGCCGAGTGCACGACGATGGGGGGCTTGCGGTCGAGCACCACGTTGACGGACCCCTCGGCGAAGATCACGTCAGGGGCCGCGTCGGCCTGGCCCTTGATGAGCTTGTTGAACTTGGGGTCTGCCGTGGTGAGGGTGCCGGGGTAGCCCCAGGCCGAGACCTTGGCCGTGATGGCGACCTTGTCGGTGCGCAGCTTGAGCGGCTGGACCGGCATGGGGGCGCACTTGAGCACCGCAAAGTCGAGGCCCTGCTGTTCGAGGCGCACGACCACGGTGGCCTGGCGGGCCTGGCCTATCTTTTTGTTGATGATGATGGCCTGGGGTGCGTTCTTGACGACGTGGCAGTTGGTGACGATGCAGTCCTTGGCGATGAAGAAGCCCGTGCCCATGGAAAGGCCGTTCGGCAGGGGCACGAGAATCAAAACCGTGGCCTGCTGCATGAGCTCGGCCACGCTTGCCGGGTTCTGCTGGCTCTGGGCTGGCTGGCTCTGCCCGGGCTGGACTGGCGTCTGGGGCGCAGGGGCGGGCTCGCCGGCATCGGGCCTTGCCGGCGCCGGCAGCACGGGCAGGTTGGAGCCGCTCGGCGGCTGGACCGTGGAGAGGCCGCGCGCCACGTCGCAGGGATCCAGGGCCAGCACTTCTCTGAGCTTGGCGAGATAGGCCTCGCGTTCGGCATTCTTGGCCTTGAGGGCCGCCAGCTCCTCTTCCTGGGCCGCGGCCAGAGCCTTTTCGGCATTCCATTTCTGGACCAGCAGCCAGGCGAAGGCAAGCGTCGCCAGCACTGCCAGCGCAAGGCTCCAGAAGAGGGGCCTGCGCCAGAAGGGCAGGGGTACCACGACGGGGGCGGGTCCGCCCGGCATCTGGGGCTGGCCGGGATTGGGGCCCTGCTGGAACTGCCCCTGCTGGAACTGTCCCTGCTGGTACGGATCCTGCTGGAACTGCCCTTGTTGGAACTGTCCCTGCTGGTACGGATCCTGCGGGTATGGACCGCCCGGCTGGCTCGGCTGGCCAGGGTAGGCTCCCTGTGGGTTGTTCATGCTGCTGTGCGGATCGGCCATGCGGATGTCTCCTGCAGTTGTCTCATGGATGTCGCGGCATGCGGTGCCGTGGATCTCGGGTGTTGTAGCGTGAGAAGCCTGCGTGTGCAACGCGCGCTTTCGGTGCCTCGGCGCCGGCTCCGGGGAGCCTGGCCGGCCGGAGCGCGCCTTGTCAGGGCGCGGGCCTGGCACCGGGCTTGGCCGGGTTGCGCTTGAAGGGGGCGTCCCAGACGTTCAGCTTGCCCGTGCGGCCGACGTTCTCCCTGCCCTTGCAGTGGGTTGCGCCTCCCTTGCCCGTGCATTCCACGCGCTGGGGGACGTAGCCTGAGCCGTCGCGCGAGCACTTGGCCGCCTGCGCCTCGATGACGAGCCTGCCCTGGCTGAAGCTGGCCCTGGCAGGGCCAGTGCAGTCCTGCTGCTTCTTGCGCTCCCGGATGAGGCGGGTGCCCCTTCCCTGGGCGTCGAAGCAGTATTCGGCAATGAGGGGTTCGTGGGTCTCCAGATTCTGGAGGCCGGCGTCGCAGCGCCAGCAGCCTTCCAGGAAGGAAAGGTCGTTGTCGCGGGCCGCCTGGTCGGGAATGGCCAGGTCCTCGTTGGGCTTGGGCTCAGGCTTCGGTTCGGGCTTGGGCTGGGGCGGGTCCGGCAGATCGGGAATGACGGCAGGACGCTGTTCGGCCTGCGGCTCCCGCCCAGCGGGACGGCAGAGCATGGCGCGCTCCTGCAGGCTCCTGAGCAGAGTCTGCTCGGCATCGTCCAGACTGCGGCTGCGCAGCTCCTCCTGGGCCAGCGGCGAGGCGGCGAGGCGCAGGCAGGACGCCGGCAGCGGCGGGGGGAGCAGGCCGAAGACGGCCAGCGCCAGCCAGAGCAGCAGAAGAAGCAGAAGAAGCGGCGCAAGCCAGGGCAGGCACCCCGTCTTCTCGCGATAGACGTAGGTCGGCGGAGGGGGTGGCGGGGGCGGCGGAACCGGCGCGGGCCCTGCCTGCAGAGGTGGAACCGGCGGGACAGGCTGAACTGGGGGGACAGGCGGAGCAGGCTGAACTGGGGGGACAGGCGGAGCAGGCTGAGCCGGCGGAACTGGCTGGGCTGGCTGTGGCTCCGGCGGGGGCGTTTCCTGGATAGGCTCGGCAGGCGGTTCGTCTCCTCCGCGGCCAAAGCGCCTGATGTCTTCCGGCACGGCGCCTGCCGTGCCGGGCGCAAAGCCCCAGTTGACGACGACAAGATCGCCGTCCACGAAGAAAAGGTCGTCCATGCCCCTGGGGTGGCACAGGGCGAGCTTCAACAGCTCCAGTCCCGCCGAGGGCGCCTGCACTTCCTGGCGGACGTTCCGTCCCTGGACTGGGGCCTGGGCTACGGCAGCGGCCGCGCGGACGGCCGCGTCCAGCAGGCTCTGGGCGCGGGCTTGTTCGGCAGGCGCAAGGCGCGAGACGGGGATCGCCTGGCCGCTGCCTTCGGCGTACCAGTCTATGGTTCCCGAACGCTCGTCCACGACAGGTTCAGCCAGCAGGCGCTCGGCGCCGGGACAGCCAAAGGAGGCGAAGGTGTCCCTGTGCTTGACAAGCAGAGCCCGCAGCTGGCTGTGGCAGGTGGAGCAGGCTATGCCCTGAAAGGCGAGGGGCCGCATGTCGTTGCTGCGGCTGGTGTCGAGGAGGACGCTCATGCTGATATCCTTCAAGCTCTGGCTGAGACTGGCTACTTCCTGCGGAAGCGGTGGTTCCAGCGGTGGCCGCCGCGGTAGATTTCGTAGCCGTGGCAGTGGGTGGACGATCCCGTGCCCAGGCATTCGACGCGCTGGGGGACGTATTTGGTGCCGTTGGGGCAGGGGGCTTCCTGGGAATCGATATGGAGCCCTCCGCCGGTGAAGCGGGCCTGGACGCGGCCGGAGCAGCGCTGGCCGTTGGGTTCGCGCACGAAGCGGGTGCCGCCGCCCTTGCCGTTGAAGCAGTATTCGCCGACGATGGGCACGCCGTGGTTGTTGTGCAGTCCCGTCTCGGAGACCCAGCAGCCCTTGAGGAAGGAGAGGTCGTTGCGCCTGGCCGCGTCTTCGGGGATCTTCAGATCCTCGCCCTTCCGGGGCGCGGGCTGGGGCTTGGCTTCAGCCTTAGGTTCAGGCCTGGGGGCAGGCCTTGCCTCCGGCTTCGCCTCCTCCCGTGCAGGGGCGGGCTTTTCTCTGGCAGGGGCAGGCTTTGCCTGTGCGGGCCTTTCCTTCGCCGGCGCAGGCTTTTCCCGAACCGCGACGGGCTTTTCCCGAACCACGGCAGGCCTGGTCCGTGCCGGCTTTTCCTTCGCTTCGGGCTCGTCCGGCACCACGGGCGCCTCGCCGAAGAAGGGAGCGGGCTCGTCTGGATTGGCCAGCGCCGCGTCCGGCTTCTCTTCCTGCTTCTCGTCGCTGGGCTTGTCTTTCGGCGTTTCCCTGACGGCGGGCAGGGGTGCCTCGGCCTTCAACTCCGGCTTGAACTCTTCCCTGGGCCCGGGCGCTTCCTTCGGTGCTTCTCTGGGCTCGTCTTTCGGCGTTTCCCCGGCCGCTTCCTTCGGTTCGTCCTTCGGTTCGTCCTTTGGCTCGTCCTTCGGCTCGTCTTTTGGCTCATCCTTGCGATCTTCCTTGGCCGCTTCAGGACTGGGCTGGACTTCGGGCAAAGGCTGCGCCGGCTCGGGCGCGGCCAGATCGGGGATGACGGCCTTACGCTCCACAGGCGTTTCTGCCGGCGTCTGGGGTTCAGGCCTGCACTGGGCCGAGTAGGCCTGAAGGCTCGCCAGCAGGCGCGCTTCTTCGTCGTCCAGCTGGGCCAGCCTGATGCGCTCCAGCTGATCCTGCGCCCTTTCCTGGCGCAGAAAGTCCTCAGGCAGCGGCGAGGGGGCGAGCCCGAGGCCGGCGAAGACAAGCCAGAGGGCGAGGGCACCAAGCCCCAGAGGCGCGAGCCAGGCAAGGGGTGAGGTGCGTTCTCGCAGGACCACGAGGGGAGGCTGCGCCGGCGCCGCTGTTCCGCTTCCAGCAGGACTTGAAGCCGGCGGAATCTGCGGCCCGCGAGGCAGCGCGGCAGCCGGCTGTCCAGACTGTCCTGCCGGGGCGTTCTGCTCCGGTTGAGCCTGCGCACGGTGCGCCCGGTGCGCCCGGGACGCCTGCGGCCGCTGCGCCGCGCCGCCGAGGCGCATGATGCGGTCAAGTCCCGTGTTCTGTACGCCGTGGGCAAAGCCCCAGTTGACGAGCACAGGATGGCCGTCGACCAGAAAGACGTCGGCAGTCTTCGAGGGATGCGCCAGGGCGGCCTTGAGCAGACCGGCGCCCATGCCGGACGATCGCGGATCGGTCCTCTCGCGCTCGGCAAGGGCCTCGACGGCCGCAGGGTAGGCGGCCATGCGCTGGAGCACGGCCTTCTGCTCCGCCGGAGGCAGGCTTGCCAGGCAGACGGCGGGCCCTGTCCCCTCGGCGTACCAGTCGATGGTTCCGCTTGTCTTGTCGTAGACGGGCTCCGCCAGCAGCGAGCCTGCATCCGGCATTCCCTGACGAGCAAGAAAGTCCGCATGCCTTGCCAGTAGGGCGCGGAGCTGGGCGTGGCAGTCAGTCGCGTAGACCCCCTGGACGGCCAGGGGCTTCATCTCGTTGCGCAGGCTGGTGGCGAGTCGGATGTCCATGGGAATGCCTTGGAGAGACGGGGACAGCGGAGTGCGGGGCTTCGAAAATGCGAAGCGCCGCCTGGGGAAGGGGGATCGGAAGGCCTGGCCCGCCGGCCCCCGGCTTCCTTCAGGCGGCGCCGTCAGTGCGGTGTCGTCAGCCGCGACGCGCGCGGCCTAGGTGTGCTGGGTGTCGGCAACGAGGGCCGCAATCTCGCGGTCCTTGGCATCGACGTCGTTGTTTATCCTGTCGCGCTGGGCCGCCATCTCCCGGTGGGAGCTCTGCCAGCGGTTGCGGGGCTTGGCAGAAGAGGCGGTGGAGGAGCGGCGCTTGCCCGTCGAGGAGGTGCCCTGGACATGGGCGCGCAGGGCCGGATCCTTGGCCAGCGCCTGCTCGTACTCGACGTCCTTCTTGGCCATGGTGTCGTAGCGCTCGGTCAGGATGAAGGAAACTTCCTGAAGGCCGCTGCGGATTTCGGCGTAGCGTTCCTGGAACTGGGCCTTGGTTATCCTGCGGGCCTTGAAGTCGCGCTTGGCCTGGTCGAATTCCCGGTCGTAGCATTGCTGGGCGACGCGGGCCGCGGCCGTCGAGCGGGCCATGCCGCTGGCTTCGAAGCCGAGCTGCTCGCTATAGGCCTGCACGAGCTGGCGGTCGCGGGCTGCCTGCTGGTTCTTGCCGTAGGCGTGGCCGGCCACGCCGCCGGCAACGCCGCCAATGGCCGCGCCGGCCAGGGCGCCTTCGACCTTGCCGGTGGTAAGGCCGCCGATGAGGGCGCCGAGCAGGGCGCCGCCCACTGCGCCGGTCGCCGTGGACTTGGCAACGTAGTTCTCATCGTCGCGCAGCTGTTGCACGGGCTGGTAGCACTGCGGATAGAAGTTCACCTTGGTCCGAGGCGATCCGTACTTGCTGGCGCAGCCGGGGAGGGCGAGCAGGACCATGATCAGTAGCGCGACAAGGACGCTAAGCTTGCTGTTTTTCACGTTGTTTCTCCTGCAGATGCATTGAAGTTGTACTTGAAGAAATGCGTGCGAAAGATCCGCTGGGACCTTCAAAAGCCGGTCGCAGGCGTTACTTCGGAAAATATGATAGCAATGCAGGCGTAGAATGTGAAGGCTTTCTTGAGGTCTCGGACATCCCTTTCAAGCTCCGTGTTCGCTCCTGCATGGAAAGCGTCCCAGCTGCAGGACAAGTCCATCAACTCCATCAGCTGGTTCTGCAGGGCAAGTCGCCGAACGCAGAAGCGCCGCCCGGCATGCCGGACGGCGCCCTGAAAGGCTTGTCCCGGGGCCTTAGGCCGTCGGTGCAATGGCCCTGGCCACGAAGATCAGCGTCTCCTCGTAGAGTTTGGAGGACTCGTAGGGCGTGAGCACGCGGGTCCTGTTAGCACCCACCATGAGAGAGATGATGACCATGGCCGTGGTCCGCGGCTCGGTTTTGGCGATGGTGCCGTCGGCGATGCCCTGGTTGAGGCAGTCGATGAGGATGCGGTGTATCTCCTCGAACTTCTCGTTCATGACGGCCCTGTCGTCCGAGGTCTTCATGTCGGAGTAGGGAGAGCAGCGCACCAGCACCAGCCAGTTGGTGCCGGGGTCGATGGAGAAGGCAAGGTAGGCCTCGCAGAAGCTCATGACGGCATCGAAGCCGCTTTGGGCCTGTGCGGTGGCCTCGATAAGCCTGGCCTGGAAGCTGGTGAGCACGTCGAGGCCGCAGGCGAGGAAGAGCTTCTCCTTGTTGCCGTAGTGGTGCGTGAGCAGTCCTAGGGCAACGCCGGCGCGCTCGGATATCTTTTTAAAGGTTGTTTCCGCATAGCCGCATTCGCCAAAGAGTTCTTTGGCAGCCTGCAGAAGAGCCTTCTTTTTGGTCGTAGAGTGGGTGTTGGGCATGGGATCCGCCTTGAGGTGATAGAAAGCAAAGTGTTTACTCAAACAGCCAATTAGCGTCAAGACTGTTTGTTTGTTCAAACAAAACCAAGGGCGAAAGCTGGATCAAGTTTATTATCAAAGCTGGGACGAGACGTCTCTAATACGTTGTAATCATAGAAAAAATTCAACTACGAGGATTGCTCGAAGTGCTCCGATTTCTGTGAACATTTTTAACCTGTTGAAATTATGCCCCTATAAAGACGTCGCTTCTTCCCTCGAGCCGAAATCCAGCTACATATGGGTTCATGGACGGGGGTGGAAGTCGATACTTCCATGGTCAGTTGTGTCGTAGCAGATATTTGGAGAGTCATGCCCGGGATGATGAGCACTCGGGGGATCTTCCTTCCAGCGATGACGTGATTGATTAGAAAGCTCAGATGCGTTAAGGAAAGGCTAAGTTGTGCTTAGGCCATAAAATTCAATAATATCGTAGTGTCTTTCCCACGCACGTGGGGGTGTTTCGCGAACGGCATCCTTGTAGAAGAACCTGAACAGGTCTTTCCCACGCACGTGGGGGTGTTTCGTTGCGCAAAAATTTCAGGGGATGTCGCATAAGGTCTTCCCCACGCACGTGGGGGTGTTTCTCAGCCAAGAGGTAGAACTTCCTCACGATGCTGGTCTTCCCCACGCCTGTGGGGGGGCTCCTGGGACTTCGTTATCATGCTGGCCTCGAAGCCGTTTTCTCCCCACGCCTGTGCGGTTGTTGTCCCCGCCCCCAGTCGAGTGCAACGCCTGTACCCGTGTGGGTTATTGTGAGGAGATGACGAGGTAGTGACTTGATTGGGGGTCTCTCTGGGACATGAGAGACACTCAAGTCTAGACCAAGTAGCCACCGCCCCTCTGGGTGAGGCGGTTACCAAAAAAGCTAACCCATGGAACGACATACTATGCTGTTTGATAAACGTGTATCGAAGACAGAAAAGCGCCTGTCGGCGTGCAAGGTGTATATTGCGTTAGCCAGTGGCCACTGAGCGCCACAATATGCATGCAAGGGGTGCCCAGCCTGTCCCAACACAGCGCAGGATTGGCATTTACGCCTTTTCTAAGCCATGCTTTTCTGAACAGTCTATGAGCCTCTTGCTGAAGTCTGAGCGACCTTTCGGGAGAGTTGGGCAGTTGCTGGAAGGACAAGCCGGAGAGTTCATGCGCAACTGGCTTTTGGCCGAAGAGAAAGGATGTTGGCTGTCGCAAGCAGGCCTTCGTAAAGGAAGCTGCGTGCAGGCATGGGAGACTCCTTGTCTGCGAGGGACAGGTTCTTGGTCTGGAGGACTGGCCGTCTCAGGCAACGACGGGCCGTCCCTGGAGCCGGCGCCTGAGCATGTCGAGCGCCATGCCGGCAGAGCGCTGGCGCAGGGCGTCGCGGCCCGGATAGCGTCCGCCAAAGGGCGGAAGCTTGCGCACGTAGGTTGCCTCCGGACAGGCCAGGGCTATCCAGACCAGGCCCACGGGCTTTTCAGGAGAGCCTCCGCCGGGGCCGGCAATGCCGGTGATGCCGATGCCGTAGGTCGCGCCGGCTCTTGACCTGGCCTCTTCGGCCATGGTGCGGGCCACCTCCTCGCTCACGGCGCCGACCCGGGCCAGCAGATCCTCCGGCACGCCCAGCAGGCGCGTTTTGGTCGCGTTGGCATAGGTCACAAGGCCCGTCCGGAAGACTTCCGAAGATCCGGCGCAGTCGGTGAGGCGCTTGGCCACGAGGCCGCCGGTGCAGGATTCGGCGGTGGCGACCTCCTCACCGCGCTCCGCAAGCAGCCTGACCACCGTCTGCTCGAGGCTGTCTGCGTCCACGCCCCAGACCACGTCGCCAAGCAGAGCCTGGACCTGCCCGACCACGGGGGCAGCCAGGGCTTCGGCCGCTTCCCTGCTTTCGGCCTTGGCGGTGACGCGCACGTAGGTCTGGTTGAGCTCGTCGATGTAGGTGGCGACGGAAGGGTTGGCGCCGTCGCAGAGCGCGCCGAGCTTGAGGGCCGCGTCGCCCTCGCTCTGGTTGAAGGTGCGCACCATGTGGGAGACGATGACGCATCCCGTGCGTCTGGCCAAAAGGGGCGCCAGCTGGTCCCGGAACATGGGCTCGAGCTCCCTCGGCGGTCCTGGCAGCAGGGCGCAGAGCTTGCCTCCGGGCGTCTGGACAAGGCAGCCCGGCGCCGTGCCGACCGCGTTCTTCAAGGGTGTTGCACCCTTGGGAAGCCAGGCCTGGAGCAGCTGGTTCTCGCCCATGTGCCGGCCCTTGAAGTATTCCTTCAAGTCGGCAAGCGAGCCCTCGTCCAGGACAAGCTCCAGCCCCAGGACCTCGGCGACGGTCTTCTTGGTGAGGTCGTCCAGGGTGGGGCCAAGGCCGCCAGAGGTGATCACGAGATCGCTGCGGGAGAGGGCCTGGACCAGGCACTCCCTGAGGCGCTGGGGGTTGTCGCCCACGGTGGCTACGTGCTCGAGGTCGATGCCAAGCTGGGCGAGCTCCCTGGCGAGGAAGGCGGCGTCGGTGTTGACGGCGTGGCCGAGGAGCAGCTCGGTGCCGATGGAGACGATTTCAGCTTTCATGGCGGGGCATCCCTGTTGTCCTGGTTGTCTTGACTGTCCTGATTCCCGGCTTCCCCGGCTTGCCGAGGGCCGAGGGCCTATGGCTTGCGCTGGCGGCGGAAGGCGTTCTGGCCGTACTCGCCGAGGCGCTCGAGGCGGCGGTCCACGAGATCGTAGAGCGTGCCCTTGGTGAAGGATCCGTTGCGGCGCCTGCGGCCGGCCTGCATGCCGGTCAAAAGCTGCAGGGCGTCTTCGATGCGGCGCACGGGGTAGATGGCGAACTGCCCTTCGTCCACGGCCTTGAGCACCGAGGGGGAGAGCATGAGCTCGTCGATGTTGTCGTAGGGGATGATGACGCCCTGGGTGCCGGTGAGGCGCTGGCGCTGGCAGACCTTGAAGAAGCCCTCGATCTTCTGGGTGACGCCGCCGACGGCCATGATCTGGCCGGAGTGGGAGACGGCGCCCGTGAAGGCCAGATCGAGCCTGACGGGCACTTCGGCGAGGGCCGAGAGCAGGGCCGCCAGCTCGGCGCCCGAGGCCGAGTCGCCCTCGATGCCGGCGTAGCTCTGCTCGAAGAAGAGCGATGCCGACAGCATGAGGGGCTTTTTGCTCGCAAACATGCCGGTGAGGTAGCTCACGAGTATCATCATGGCCTTGGTGTGGATGGGGCCGCCCAGATCGGACTCGCGCTCCAGGTCGATGATGCCGTCGTGGCCCACGCCCACGGTGCAGGAGATGCGGTGCGGCAGGCCGAACTCGAAGGTGCCGTAGGTGGTCACGGCAAGGCCGTTGACCTGGCCTATGGCGGAGCCCTGGGTTTCCACCTTGATGGTGTCGCGGTCGTACTCCTCCATGTAGAGCTCCTCGACCAGGCTCGAGCGGTAGGCGCGCTGGGCGTAGGACTCCTCGAGCACGGCGCCCGTGACCTTGGCAAGGCCCTGCATCTTGGCAAGGGCGGCTGCCTCGATCATGTGCTCGCGCAGGATGGGGAACTTGAGCGAAAGGCGCTTCTGGTCGTCGCAGAGGTGGGATCCGAGATCCACGAGCCAGGCCATGGCCGTCCTGTCGAAGGGGGGAAGCGCCTCGAGGTCCACGATGCGGCGTATGGCGCCGAGGTAGTAGCGCACGCCGGCCGCGCTTCGCGGCATGCGGTCGGCCATCTCGGCCTTGATGCGGAAGAGCTTGGCGAAGCGCTCGTCGGAGTCGAGCAGGCCTTCGTAGATGTACTCGTCGCCGATGAGCACGACCTTGAGGCCAAGCTTGACGGGGGCGGGCTTGAGGCCCTTGGTGCGCACGGCCGCGTCCGGCAGGTCCTGGTTGTCCTCGAGCCTGGAGACGCCGGCCTTGAGCGCGCGCAGAAGCCCTTCCCAGGCTGCGGGGTGGTGCAGGATGTCGTCCATGTGGAGCACGAGGTAGCCGCCGTTGGCGCGGTGGAGGCTGCCGGCCTTCACGAGGGTGAAGTCCGTGACCAGGGCGCCGAGCTCGGACTCGCGCTCGATGCAGCCGAGCAGGTTGGCGGGCGTGGGGTGGTCTTCCACGACGATGGGGGCGCCCTTGAGGCCCTGGTTGTCCACGAAGAGGTTCACGCGCAGGCGCGCCTTGACGTCGGGCCTGTCGGGCGCGCCCTGGGGCTGGCCGGCGGCTCTGGGATCCTGCGGCGGGAGTTCCGGCCCCTTGTTCAGGAAGGCGTCGGTGTTCTTGAGCAGGTCTTCGCGCAGATCCTTGAAGTAGGTCTCGAGCTCCGGCGCCGGGCAGGCCTTGAGGCTGCGCTTGGCGACAGGCTCGAGCACGGCGTCGAGCACGGCGCCCATGATGCCGCGCTCGAGGTCCTTCTCCTTGCCGGCGTAGCCTTCCTCCATCTTGGCCAGCTCGTGCACGAGGCCCGACATGTGCTGGGCCACGGCTTCGGAGCGGTGCTTGAGGGCCAGGCGCAGGCTGGCGTCGAGGCCTTCGAACTCGTCCTCGGAGACGCGCCGGCCCTTGACCAGGGGGTAGAGGGTGATGCTGCCCGCGTCGTCCACGTCGATGTTGAAGCCCTTGTGCTCGGCCACGCTGTTCATGCGGTGGAGCAGCTGGCTGCGCTCGTTCTGGTAGGCCTCGAGCAGCTTCTCGCGCTGCTTGATGAAGCGCTGGCCGCCCACGCGCCGCTCCAGCGTCGCGCCGATCTCCTCGACGCAGGTCTCCATGGCCTTGCGGAACTTCTGGCCCTGGCCCGAGGGGAAGGGCACGAGCACGGGGCAGTCGGGATCCTGGAAGTTGTAGACGTAGACCAGGTCCGGGGGCGTGGCCGACTTCTTCGCCAGCGGCTGGAGGTACTGGCGCAGCATGTGCATGCGGCCGAGCTGGGAGTCGCCGGCGAGGTAGACGTTGAAGCCGCTGGCCTGGATGTTGACGGCCAGATCCAGGGCCTTCATGGCCCTGTCCTGGAAGGGCGTGCGGCCTTCCGCGGGCGCGGGGCGGATGCCGTCGCTGTCGTCGGCTGGCACGAGGGCCGGATCGTAGGTGGCGTGCAGTCTGGAAGAGGGAAGCGGCTGAATGGTGGCCATGGCGTACCTTTCTTGAGTTTTCCGGCAGCGGCCCGGCCGGCGCGCCGCCGTGGTGGCGTCCTGAAACGGCGAAACCGGCATCGGAGCCGGGGACAGGCTTGCCTTCCCCGGCACGGCTGCCGGCTTGCGGTCAAAGAACTGAAGGGAGGGGCGGGGTCAGCTTCGGGCCGCCGCCTTGCCGTCCTGGTAGAGGCGCTCGAGGATGGCGCCTGCGCCCATCTGCTTGACGGCTTCGGCAAGCCGGAAGCCGAGCGCCCTGGCCTCGGCGGCAGGGCCTTTGATCTGGTCGCGGAAGATCTGGCTGCCGTCGGTTTCGGCCACGAGCCCGTCGAGCAGCACCTGATCCCCCTCGAGGCGGGCGTGGGCGCCGATGGGCACCTGGCAGCCGCCGTCGAGGCCGGCGAGAAAGCCCCGTTCGGCCTCCACGCAGATGCGGGTTTCCCGGTCCTCGAGCCTGGCCGCAAGGGCGAGGGTGGCGGCGTCGCCGGCCCGGCATTCGATGCCGAGCGCGCCCTGGCCCACGGCGGGGACGAACTCGTCCGGGTCGAGGTCCACGGCGCAGGGCGCCTCGAGGCCGAGGCGGACAAGGCCCGCCGAGGCGAGCAGAATGGCGTCGAAGAGCCCTTCGCGCAGCTTGCGCAGGCGCGTGTCCACGTTGCCGCGCAGGCTTTCGACCTGCAGGTCCGGGCGCAGGGCGAGCAGCTGGGACTGGCGCCTGAGGCTGCTGGTGCCGACCTTCGCGCCCTTCGGGAGCTCCCTGAGGCCCTGGTAGCGCTCGGAGACGAGGCAGTCGGTGAAGACTTCGCGCTTGGGCACGCAGCCGAGCACGAGCCCTGCCGGCAGCTCCATGGGCACGTCCTTGATGCTGTGCACGGCAAGGTCGGCCGCGCCCGAGAGCAGGGCGTCCTCGATCTCCTTGACGAAGAGCCCCTTGCCGCCGACCTGGGCCAGCGGCACGTCGAGGATCTTGTCGCCCCGGGTCTTGATGACGGCGAGTTCGACGCTCAGCTCGGGATCGAGCGCCTGGAGGCGGTCCTTCACGTGGTTGGCCTGCCAGAGGGCGAGCTGGCTTCCGCGGGTGGCGATGACGAGTCTTGGCATGGGAGCCGCCTAGTGGGCGCAGGAGGCGCAGTTGCCGCCCGAGCAGCCGGCGCAGGAGCAGCTGGAACCGTGGGAGGAGGCGGCTTCGCCTCCGCCGGCGCCGGCGGTCTTGTGGGCGCAGCGGCTCATCATCTTTTCGGTGTCCGCGCTCCCGCACAGGGGGCAGGGGACGGTCTCGTCGCTGGCAAAGACCAGCTCTTCGAAGGTGCCGCCGCATTTGTTGCAGCGGAATTCGTACATGGGCATGGCAGTGTTCTCCGTAGCTATCCGGCAGGCTCCGCGGGATCGGCGCTGTCCGCGCCGCCGGCGTCTCCGTCACCGGGGATGCCGGCTCCCGCCTGGAACATCTCCCTGAGGATTTCCGGCTTCGTGTAGAGGTAGTAGTCGCACAGCTCGCTCAAAAGGCAGGCTATGGCGACGTGGAGCTCCTGGACCAGGCTCTCCTCGATGCTCGGCACCCTGAGCTCGACGTCGAGCAGATCCTCGGCGCTGAGCGTGCCCCCGTCCCCGCCCGTGGCGCCGAGGATGAACATGCCCTGCTCGCGGGCGGTCCGGGCGGCCTCGGCAAGGCGCTGGCTCTGGCCGTCTGCGGAGAAGACCACGAGCACGTCGCCGTCCTGGCCGAAGGCCTCCAGCTGGCGGGCGAAGATGCGGTCGCCGTCGGCGCCGTTCTCCGGGCTGGGCATGCCCTGGGGGGCCGCCGACAGCGGCATGGCGGGCAGGGGCGCCCGGTCCGGGGCTTCGGGATTGATGAGGCGGCCGGCGAGGATCTCCGCCACGGCGTGGGAGGTGCCGGAGCCGCAGAGGAAGACGCGGCAGCCGTTGGCAAAGGCCAGCGCCAGGGCCTTGGAGGCTTCCTTGAGGTCCTCGGCGTAGAGGTCGAAGAAGTCCCTGCGCACGGCAAGGCCGTTCTCTTCGCGTCTGGCGATGAGGTCGAGGCTGTCGTCCTTGTACTGAAGCTGAATGGCCATGGGCTGGCTGTCCTGGAGGCCCTTGCGGACAAGGGGTTGAAGCAGGGAAAGGGGAGAGGAGCAGGAGAGGGGGATGGAGCAGGGCGCTTCCGCGCTTCGCGCGAAAGCGTCCGAACGGAAGTCTTACGGCAAAGAAAAGGCGTTATCAAGATGGGGTGAAGAGTGCCGCCGGCGGCGCCGGACACGGCTTGACCTTGCCGTGCGCGGGACTACAATCGCCGGCAGCTCATGATCCTCCCGCCGCGCCGGTCCGCCATGCCGATCCGCGCATGCCGATGCACCGGGCCGCGGGAAGCGGACCGGAACCCCCTTCCCGGCAAAGGCCTGCCATGCTCTTCATCCTCACGCTCATGCACTTCGCCGTGGACGGCGTCTGCGCGGCCGAGCTCTACCTCTACGAACTGGCCGAGCCCGACTGGCTTCAGGTGCTCTTCGTCTTCGGGCTCTACAACTTCACGGCCTTCGGCTTCCAGTGGCTGGCCGGCCTCGCGCTGGATCGGCGCCCGGCCTTCCGGTCCGCCCTGGTCCTTGCCGTCTGCCTGCTTGGCCTGGGGACTGCCGATGCCTTCGGCGCGCCCCTCCAGGCAGGGCTGCTTGGCGCCGGCAACTGCCTCTTCCATGCAGCCGGCGGCTCGTGGGTGCTCAGGCGCCATCCCGCGACCTTTGCCGAACCGGGCATCTTCGTCTCCAGCGGTGCCGTGGGCCTTGCACTCGGCCTTGCCGGCATGGTGCCGCCTGCCGTCTTTCTGATCGTGTGCGCCGTCTGCGCGGCCTGCGCCTGCCGGGGCATGGGCAGGAGCGCCGAAGACGCCGGCCTGGCTTCAGCCGGCCAGACTTCTTCCGGCCAGACTTCTTCCGGGCAGGCGTCTGCCGGCCGGCATGTCCCCGTGCTGCTGGGGGGCTGCGTCCTGGTTCTGCTTGCCTGCGTCGTCCTGCGGGGCTTTGGCGGCGCAGGTCGCTGCCCGGGGCTGCCCCTGCTCTTTCCCTGCGTCTTTGCCCTTGGCAAGGCGGCCGGCGGCCTTGTCTGCGACCGCATCGGCCTGCGGGGCACGGTGCTTGCCGTCTTCCTCCTCTCCTTCCTGGCCCTGCAGGCGAGCGGACTCGTGCCGGCGCTCCTTTTGGCCTTTGCCTTCAACATGACCATGCCCCTGACGCTCAGGCTCGCCCACTGGTGCTTCCCGGCGCTGCCGGGCCTCGTGTTCGGCCTTGCCGCAGGCTGCCTGCTTCCCGGCTACTTCTTCAGGGACGCCTTTGCCATGCCCCCGCAGGCCATGGCTGCCTGCGTCTTCCTGGGGCTGACGCTGGCAGGCTGCGCGCTTGCCCGCTTCGGGCGCCTGCCCGGACGGCCTGCCGGGGCAGGGGCGTAGCGCATGGACGCGCTGCCTGTCCTCTTCGGCCCCTGCGCCGCCACGCGGCTCGAGCTTGGCTTCGCCCTGCTCACGGCTGCCATCGAGACGCCGGTCTTCTGGCTCTGCGGCTACCGCAGGGCCTTCCAGTGCCTCTGCTTTGCCGGCGTCAACGTCGTCACCAACCTTCTGCTCAACGAAGGCCTAGCGAACCAGGCCGGCCTAGGGCACTACGGGGAGGCCGTCGCCGCCGGCGAGGTCCTGGTGCTCGCCGCGGAGTTCGCGCTGGCGGGCTACTTCACCTCGGGAAGCGCCTGGAAGCGCTTCCTGACGGTCCTGGCAGCCAACCTCGCGAGCTTTGCCGCCGGCATCGTGCTTTTCTGGTAGTCCCCGCAGGAGCTGGAAACGGCGCCGGGACGCGGCCTGGACGCCGCAGGAAGCAGCCTGGCCCGGCGCGGCCAGGCCAGAATTTCCTTGAACAAGGCGACGCCATGGCATAGAGAGAGGATATGGACATCAACGTGACCGGCTCCATTCTCATCGTGGCCAAGGCCCGCGTCGCGGCGGCTTCCGAGCTTGCCGAGAAGATTGCGCGCTGGCTCAGGGAGCAGGGCCGCAAGGCCAGCGTGCTCGTTGCCGGCGTGGATTCGCCCCTCTACAGCGATCCCGCCCTTGGCCTCGTCGTCGTGCTCGGCGGCGACGGCACCATACTCGGCTGCGCGCGAAAGGTGATCGGCCGCCGCGTGCCGCTGGTGTGCATCAACTTCGGGCGCGTGGGCTTTCTCTCCGACATCGAGCCCGAAAACTGGCGGGAGGGTCTCGCCGAGGTGCTCGCCTCGAAGGAGATGCGCTCCATGTCCGCCCTGCGCTGGCGGCTGATGCGCTACGGCCACGACGTGGCCCACGGCTACGCCGTCAACGACGTGGTTCTGAGCCACGGCGCTCTGGCGCGCCTGGTGCTTGCCGACATCTTCATCGACGGCGAGTTCATGGGCACGGTCCGTGCCGACGGCTTTCTGCTCAGCACCCCCATGGGCAGCTCCGGCTATTCCGTGAGCGCGGGCGGCCCGCTGCTCTCGCCCGCTGCCGTCGGCGTCGCCTTTGTCCCCATCTGCCCCTTCCTCAACACCATCCCGCCCATGGTCTTTCCCTGCGGCACAGTCTTCCGCTTCGAGCTCAAGCCCGGCACCGCCGAAAGCTGCGTCACCCTCGACGGCCAGGACGGCCAGGACATGCAGACCCACGACGTGCTCGAAGTGGAGAGCGTGCCCGACTGCGTCTTCCTGCTTGGCAGGGGGCTCTCCTTCATCGAGCGCCTGCGCACCCGAAGCTTCATCCTCCAGAACCCCATCCGCAGGGGCGGCAACGCCCCCTCGGGGCTTTGATCCTGTCTGGTCCCCCGTCTCTGATTCCCTGCCTGATCCCCGTCTATCCCCCGCCTGTATCCGTCCCCGGTAGTCCCCTCTCTGAAAAGCATGCGGGCAGAGGCCCGCAAAAGGAAGAACGCGCTATGAACGTGCCCGTGACCCGCGTCTGCGACCTGCGCCTGCCTAGCGGCGATCCCGAATTTGATGCCTGGCTTTTCAACATGCTCGTGGACAACAACCTCGTCCACCGGGTCAATCCCGCCATCATTGCCAGCGCCGAGCAGCTCCGCTTCATGGTGCACCTCGAGCCGAACCAGGTCTATCTTCCCTGCTCGGACCAGACCTTCTTCGATCTGGCCAGGGACGACATCCCCCCCGGCCTCCAGGAGCAGTACGACAGGAGCTGGCGCATCGTCTCCGGCCTGCTCGACAGCCTGCCCTACACCGAGGAGGAGCGCAGCGTCATCGCCTCCTTCTGCCTCTACCGCTTCCGCCAGGCCGTTGCGGGCAGCAACGTCATCCCCTCGCGCGTGGTCAAGCGGCTCACTTCCTACGCCCTCTCCATGACCGAAGATCTGGGCGATCCCTGGACGGAGCGCAAGCGCCAGGCCGTCGAGTGGCAGAAGACCCACCTTGCCAGCGAAGACGTGCGCGGCGCCCTCGACTACATCGGCGGCAACGAGGCCGACTCCTCGAGCATACGCGCCAGGCGCCAGGCCATGGATCTGCTCCACTTCGCCCGCTACGCCTCGCTGTGCGCCAATGTGCGCGCCTGGTCCGAGCGCTTTCCCGACAGGGAGGAGCTCGAGGATCATTTCCAGGAGGCGGTGGCCAGGTTCAAGGCCGTGCCCGGCGTGCTCGACATCCTCAAAAAGCCGGCCTCGACCGTGCTCTACCTCTCGGACGCCGACGGCGGCACCCTCTACGACGTCCTCATCCTGCGCTTCTTCCTCAGCCGCGGACACCGCGTCATCTACGCCGTCAAGGACGGCTTCTACTTCCACAATGCCACCCTGCAGGACATCACTGACATTCCCGCGCTGGCCGAGGCCTTCAAGGGCGCCTGGATCTGCAAGGATTCCGACATCACCAAGAACGAGCTGCTCCGCCTGCTGCGCGAGTGGCGGCTCATCGTCCTGAGCGACGGCCCCCGCGAGCGCCTCAACTTGTCGCGGACTTCCGTGGCCTTCGCCAGGGCCTGGAAGGAGGCCGACCTCGTGGTCGCCCACGGCTGGCGCAAGCGCAAGCGCCTCATTGAGACGAGCATCGAGTTCACGCGCGACATTCTCTGCTGGTGGGAGGACAAGGACGGCTTCCAGGTCCGCCTGCGCCGCCACCATCCGGCGGAGCGCAAGTTCACCGAGCTCGAGCTCTCCGACATGGCCGACGAGATCATCGCCGGCATGCGCGACGCCAAGGCCAGAGGCAAGAGCGTGATGTTCTACAGCTGCGTCATCGGCTCCATCCCCGGCGAGGTCAAGACCGCAAGCGCCCTTGTCTGCGCCTTCGTCAAGCACCTGCGCGAGCGCATGCCCAACGCCTACGTCGTCAATCCCGCCGAGCACTTCGTCGAGGGCATGGACGGCGACGACCTCATGTACATGTGGGAAAAGGTCCAGCGCAGCGGCCTCATCTCCATCTGGCGCTTCCAGACCGCCGAGGACATCGAGCAGGCCTTCGCCCTGCTGGGAAGGGCGGTGCCCCCCATCTGGGTGGGCAAGGACTCCACCTATTCCACGGGCTGCACCAAGGAGATGCGCATCGCCTGCGACGTGCAGAGCAAGAATCCCGAGATGCAGATCATCGGCCCCAGCCCCGACAAGTTCTTCCGGCGCGGCGACTACGGCGTCGGCAAATACTTTGACGCCACGCTTGCGCACCGCTAAGATGCCCTTCTGCCCCGGCTGCGGGGCCTGACTGCGCCAAGAACCGCCGCCCTGCCGCCCGGCAGGGCGCTTTTTCGAGGGAGATAGAGGACCATGCCTGAGTACGAAGCCGTCATCGGCCTTGAGGTGCACGTGCAGCTTTCCACCAAGTCCAAGCTGTTCTGCTCGTGCCCCAACACCTTCGGCCAGCCGCCGAACACCAACACCTGCGAAGTCTGCGCCGGCATGCCGGGCGCTCTGCCCCGGGTCAACGCCGAGGCCGTGCACTACGCGGCCCTCGTCGGCCTCGCCACGAACTGCACCATCAACCAGAGCTCGGTCTTCGCCCGCAAGAACTACTTCTATCCGGACCTGCCCTCAGGCTACCAGATCTCCCAGTTCGATCTGCCCATCTGCGAGCACGGCTGGCTCGAGATCGACGCCGGCCAGGGCCCGAAGAAGATCGGCATCACCCGCATCCACATGGAGAACGACGCGGGCAAGAACATCCACTCCCAGGCCGACAACAGGAGCTACTGCGACCTCAACCGCGCCGGCACCCCGCTCGTCGAGATCGTCTCCGAGCCCGACATGCGCTCCTCCGCCGAGGTGGTCGCCTACCTGAAGTCCCTCTACAGCATCGTCACCTACCTTGGCGTGTGCGACGGCAACATGGAGGAGGGCAACTTCCGCTGCGATGCCAACGTCTCCATCCGGCCCCGCGGCCAGAAGGAGCTCGGCACCCGCACCGAGCTCAAGAACGTCAACTCCTTCCGCAACGTGGCCCGCGCCATCGACTACGAGATTGCCCGCCAGTCCGACATCCTCGACGACGGCGGAAGCATCAGGCAGGAGACCCGCCTCTACGACGCCGACAAGAACGTCACTGCCGGCATGCGCGGCAAGGAGGAGGCCCACGACTACCGCTACTTCCCCGATCCCGACCAGCTGCCCGTGGTCATTTCGGACGAAACCCTGGCCGCCTGGAAGGCCGAGCTGCCGGAGCTGCCGGCGGCGCGCCTCAAGCGCTTCCTCGAAATGACGAAGCTGCCGGTAGAGGAGGGCGAGGTGCTCGTGGAGAGCCGGGCCATGGCCGACTTCTTCGAGGAGGCGGCCAGGAAGGCCAACCCCCGCAAGGTCGCCAACTACATTCTCGGCCCCCTGCTGCGCGAGCTCAAGGCCTCGGGCAAGCCCGTCGCCGAATGCGGCCTCTCCCCCGCGGCCCTCGCCGAGCTTGTCAACATCGTCGACGGCGGCCTCATCAGCGCCAAGATCGCCAACGACATCTTCCCCGACCTCATGAAGGAAGGCGCCATGCCCAAGGCCTACGTCGAGGCCAAGGGGCTCGCCCAGGGCTCCGATACCGGCGTCATCGACCAGGCCGTCGACAAGGTCATTGCGGCCAACCCCGCCGAGGTCGAGGCCTACAAGGGCGGCAAGACCAAGCTTCTGAGCTTCTTCATGGGCCAGGTCATGCGCGAGACCAAGGGCAAGGCCAATCCCGGCATGGTGAGCGGCCTGCTCAAGAAGAAGCTTGGCGGATAGCCTCCGCGAGGCATTCCAGACCCTGGAATTCACGCGCCCGCCTTGCCGGAAGCAAACCGGCAGGGCGGGGCTTCCTGCAGGGCGGGGGAAGGCTGCCAAGGGCGCGGGCGCTTTGGAAGGAATTGTCGCGGCTCCTGTCCTCAGGTAGAAAGCCAGGGGGCCTTTTCCCGAAACAGGGCCTCCACCGGCGCGTACTTGGCCTCGAGGCGCTGGGCGATCTCTGCCGGAAGGGTTTTGAGACGGGCGGGATCGATGTTGTCCTGCAGGTCGCACCACTTCACGCATGTGGCCTCCCTGCAGCCGGAGGCCAGCAGGCGTTCGACGTATTCCCGGTAGTCCACGCCGTCGGGCCGGGTGTCGAGGCGGACACAGGCGAGCACCTCGGTGCCGAAGAGCCGCTCCACTTCCGCTTCATCCGTCGCCGTGTCCTCGAGCACGTCGTGCAAAAGGCAGGCCCACAGGGCAAAGGGCCTGCAGAGTCCTGCGTCCACGAGCCTCTGGCAGCGCTCCATGACCCGCACGGGGTGCTCCCAGTAGGGCTGGCCCGCCTTGTCGGTCTGGCCCCTGTGCTTTTGCTTGATGTAGGCTATGGTCTCATCCAGCGTGAGCATGCGTCTTCCTCCCTGCACGCGGCGCTGTTTCTGGATTCCTCGGGCAAAGGGCTCAGCCGGCCTTGCCGGAAGCCCGGCCGCCGGCATGCCAAGGCAGGAGATGCGAGTAGTCACGCTTGTTCAGTTCTGCAGTCAGGCTGTCCTGCAGGTGCTGGGGCGCATATTCCAGGACCCGCCTGCCGATAGTCTCCGCAGCGAGCAGGCACAGCTCCAGCGTTTTGAGACGCTCTGGGACGAACTGCAGCGCCATGCCGTCCGTGCGGACGGAAGTTTCGCAGACTGCTGCAGTCCTGAGCTCCTCCGGCATATTGCCAAGGATCCAGCCGGAAATGCGGGCCGCCTCCAGGCACAGAGGGAGAGTCCAGACGCTTTCAGGCACGCATTCCCCGGCGATTGACGAACGTCGCATGGCGGCGAGCCAGAGGGCTGGCGTCCGCAGCTTTGCGGGCGCGAACAACACAGCCTGAACGTTTTGAGCAATGGCCTCGAGGCAGAGCTCCTTCGAGGCCAGTTCGCTGGGCACATGGGCAATCATTAGGCCGTTTCTGCGGATAGCCTCCCGGCAGAGCTCCAATGTCTTCAGCTCGTCCGGCATGAACTTCAGGACCCATGGATTCGCACGAACGGCTTCGAGCCAGAAGCTTCCTCCTTGAACCGATTCAGGCAGGGACCATGCAAAATAGCCTGCTGTCTCCGGGTTGGTGCGGAGTGCAGAGAGACAGTTCCCCCTATTCATTTCCATGGCGTTCCTCCTTTCGGTAGAGGGGCCGTCTTTCGTTGCAGATGTCTTTTGCTAGCATGGTTTCGCCTTTCATCGCAATGCCTTGCCACAACCGACCTGCAAACCCTGCGGAGCCTCAACGTTCAGTGGTTTTTCATCGATGAAGCCACGCAGATAAAGGAGTTCGGCATGTCAGCCGGTGCGTTCGACTGCGGGGACTTGGCTTCTGCCAAATTTGTCTTTGCCGGCACGGATTCCCTGCTGCTTTGGCTTAATTTCAGGCAGTCCTGGCTGGGGCGCGGGCCTGTCATCTCCATGAGCGACATTCCGTTCGGAGAAATGGAGGAGATTCATGGCAAGGAGGTCGTGACGCTTGGTAGCTGCCTTCGCAATGGCGGAACGATGATTCCGTCGTTTTTTGCGGCAGGTGAGGATACCCAGTCGTACGTGTTTTCTTCTGTTTCTCTCAACATTCAGAGCAGTCTGGAGCATGCCGAAGACAGGGCAGGGCTGGAGCAGATCGCACAGCTTTCGGAAGCTGGCCTTCTGCCCAAGGCTGTCAACCTTCTGGTCAAGAAGGCAGGACACAATCTGGTCACAGCGAATATCGGACGCTTGCTCCAGGGCAGCTGCCTTCCGGCAGAGGCGAAGGCTCTGCCAAGAGTCTATGCGGCCATGTCGTCCATGCGGATTGAAGACAGCGATGGCGACACGCTGGATGACGTCATTGACAGAGCCGAGACCCGGACTGCGGCCCGCCTCGGCCTTGACAGGGAAGGAGAGGACCCGAAGGCGGCTCTGGAGAAGATTTTTCCTGCCGTGGGGCTGGAAGCCCAGCGGCAGCTGATGGACTGCATGCGGAGCATCGGTTTTGCGCGTCCCGTCAAGGCAAGGACTTTTTCCCTCGAGGATGCGTCCCTTGTTCCGACGGGACGGAATCAGGAGCCGTGGGTTCTTGCGCAGCCGGGACTTCGATGGAGACAGGCCTCCCTCGTGTATGAAGAGGCGGCGGCAATCTATCCGCAGTGCGAGGAGTCCATGCTGAGAAGCCTTGTAGGCATTGAAGTTCTTGGCGGCATACTGGAGGAGTCGCTGCACTTGGACTTTATCCGGGCCGTGCGGGAGTGCGGCCGGCGACTTGAGATCTTCTCCGCAAAGTTCACGCTGGCAACGCCTCCCCCCATGAGCCGGGAGGAAATGCGCATGCGGGGCACGGCCGTTCCTGCCTCGGGCGGCGAGGTGGACATCGTCATCTTCGAGCCGTCGACCGGCAGGGCCCTCCTCGTTGAGTGCAAGCATAGGAATGAAAGGGCGGCGGAGTTCTCGAAGAACATCGCCGACTGGACGCGGAACGAAGTGCTGAAGAGGAATGGCATTTGCCCTGTTGCCAGGTTTGTTGCGGCGAATGTCTGCAAGCGGGACGTCTTTTCCGTTGGAGAGGCGTATTTCAAGGACGGCTTCGTGCCCGCATACGCCTACGAATTCGTCAACGTCGAGGCGCTGATGCGCGGCTTGTGGAAGGATCCTGCCGGGACGATGGACATGCTCTGGAGCGCAGAGGAGCGGCAGAAGGAGGCTTCCCAGACAATGCTTCGGACCATGCCAGCTCTTGCCGGGGAAGTCGCCCGGCTGGAGGCGGCTTCTCCGTTTGTCCGCCAGGCAAGGGGTGACGAGGAACCTGAAGGGGGCTTTGCGCCGTTTTCGCGCTAGCCTGGCTCGCGTGGAAGTCTGGCCGGACTGTGCGGGAACTCTGGGGGGACATGAACGTCGAGAGCGTCCCGCACGTCCCGCATTCCCGCTTCAAGCCTCGCCGGCAAAGGTTCGGCACCGGCAATCCTGCCGCGTGCCGGGGACTTCCAGCCAGCTGGCGGCGAGGGCGGCTCTGCTGCCGCAGGCGCGGAACCGGACTGCGCCCTGCGCTCAGCGCTCGTGCCTCTTCGTGGGGCTGTGGGGACAGCCAACGCCGGAGCTCTTCGAGCCGCACCAGATGCACTTGTCCCCGCCGTGGCCGTGGCGGTGCTTCTTCGTGGGGCTGTGGGGACAGCCTGTGCCGTAGGATCGGGACCCGCAGAATTCGCAGGCCGTCTCGTCGTTGACGTGCTCGTGCCTTTTCGTGGGGCTGTGCGGACAGCCTACGCCGTAGGAGCTGGAACCGCAGTATCTGCACTTGGTCGCCATGGGGTACCTCCTTCAAATCGTGGAAGATGCTGATTCCTGCCTGCGCCGCAGGCAGGTGGGTTGAGCTTGAAGCTATGCTTGAAGCCTGGCCGCGGCCCTGGCTGGGAGCAGGCTCCGGATGACGCCGAGCATGAAGTCGAAGTCCCGCGGCTCGACGTAGATATGGTGCCGGTAGACGCTTTCTTCGTTGAGAGAGATGGTGGACCAGCGCCTGGAGGCGCGTGCGCTCCTGACGTCGGCAAAGTTCATGGACATGCGGCCCCTGGCGCCAAGGAGCCGCCCTGCCTGGACAGCCCCGATGCTCCCCGAGAGAGCGCCAAGGAGGCCGGCGGCCGCGCCGAGGCCGCGGCTCTTCCTGAACTGCCTGGGCGTCTGGGCGTGAGCAATGCCGGCAGCGTCCATGCGGAAGTCCATCCAGTACTTCCCGCCACAGAGCAAGGCCAGCAGAAGATAGCCCAGCGGCCAGAGCGCAAGGAAGAGGGCGAAGGCCCCCAGCCAGAGGCGGAGGTTGAAGAACTGGGCCTCGGCGTCGAGGCCGCTCTGCACGAGCGTTATGGCGGCAAAGACGATCCAGATGCCAGCCAGGGTCAGGCCGATGATCGTGAAGACGATTTTCCAGCCCCACAGCAGGATGGATGGATTGGTGAAGAGGGGAAAGGCATAGGTCCAGCGGTAGGCGCCGTCGGCACAGAGCCTGATAGCGGAACCTGCCGGCGGGGCCGGCAGCGTGGCGGACGGGGGTGTGGAGACTTTTCGGCGTGCCATGGCGGGATGCCTTTCAGCTGCAGGAGAAGGCTGGCGGGGGCGGAACAGGTGCAGAGCATGCCGCTATCCGGCGTCCTGGCCCGTGCGGAAGCGCCGCCAGAGCCGTTCGGCATAGCGCCTGAAAAGGGCAGGTCCCTTGAGGAAGGCTTCGTCCATCGTGCCTTCGCCGTCCTGCCAGACGCCTTCGGCAGTGCGGGCGGACGTGCTCCCGCGCATGGCGTACTTCTCCTTCCCTTCGTACATGACGATCTTGAGGTCTTCGGGGCCGGGGCCGCCGGCGCAGGCGCTGGCGTAGACCGTCCAGATTTCCTTGATGCCGTCGCGGTCGAGGTCGGTCAGCTCGGGGCCGTCGCCGAGGAAGCGGGCCGAGGCCTGCTTGAGCCCGCAGCGCTCGACGCCGTCGCTGATCTGCCAGACGGGGGTGGCGGAGGCCGGCTCCCCGCGGAAGCGGCAGGCATGGAGGAGGATGGTTTTCCAGCCGTCGCCTTCCCTGGCTTCCCGGCTGTAGACCACGGCACCCTCGCCGAGCCTGTCGGCAACGGGCTCGACCCACGCGGCCTCGCCCCTGGCGGGCCAGGAAGCGGGGGCGGGCTGGGCTGTGCCGAAGGCCCACTGGTGCCAGAGCTCCTCGGCGTACTTCCGGAAGACGGCGGGTCCGGTGCGGAAGGCGGTGTCCATGTCGCCCCTGCCGCCCTCGGAGCCCCCCGGCTCCACATCGGCGAAGGTCGTGCCGCGCATGACGTGCCTGTCCCTGCCTTCGTACATGGTGATCGTCAGCTTCATGGGACCGGGTCTGTCCGAGCAGGCCGCGATGCAGCCGGTCCAGATCTCGAGCAGGCCGTCGCCGTCGAGGTCGGTCGTCACGGGCGCTCCTGCCGCAAAGCGCGCCTCCTGCTTCAGGGTGCAGTTCTCGATGCCGTCGCTGACGATCCAGATGAGCTCGGCGTCTTCGGGATCGCCGTTGTAGCGGTAGGCATGGAGGAGAGTGCTCTGGCCCTGGCCGGCGGAGCTCTGCTCGGCTGCGTATATCACCCGTCCTGCGCCCAGCCCGTCCTTGACGAGCTTCTGCTGGACGATGCGTCCCTTGACGGGCCAGCGGGCGGCCTGGGCTTCGTCCGGTCCAGGCAGGGCCTGCGCCAGAACGGCGGCAAGGGCAAGGGTCAGGGAGAGGATGGTGCGCTGCGGGCTCATGCGGTCTGCCTCCTTGAAGCGTTTCTCGCAAGGCTATACCCGAAGCGCTGGGGGCTGTCGATGCTCCGGCCGCGGCTTTGCCCGCAGGGGCGGCCGGCCGGAACGAAAAAAGGCCCCGCAGGGCGCGTGGCGCCGCGGGGCCTGGAAAGGAGCCTGGAAAGGGGGCGGGGGGCCGGCTACTGCGGCGTGGTGCTGCCGGCGCTGGGCTGGGCCGGACGCGGGAAGTCGGCGCGCAGGGTCTTGGCGAGGGGCAGCGTGCCGCCGCCGGAGAAGATCTCCGCCTCCGAGGCGTCGAGGGCCTTGAGGAGCACTTCGCTGGCGTGCTCGACGGGCACGATGTCGAGGCCCTTGAGGACTTCGGCAGGCACTTCCTTGAGGTCGCGCACGTTGTCCTTGGGAATGAGGATGGTGGCCACGCCGGCGCGCTTGGCGCCGAGCAGCTTCTCCTGGAGGCCGCCTATGGGAAGGACCCGGCCCCTGAGGGAGATTTCGCCCGTCATGGCCACGTCAGAGCGCACGGGAATGCCAAGCAGGGCGCTCGTGATGGCCGTGACGATGGTGATGCCCGCCGAGGGGCCGTCCTTGGGGGTGGCGCCGTCCGGCACGTGCACGTGGATGTCGATCTGCTTGTAGAAGTCCGAGGCGAGGCCGAGCTCGGCCGAGTGCGAGCGCACGTAGGTGAGGGCGGCCTTGGCCGACTCCTGCATGACCTCGCCGAGCTTGCCCGTGGCGGCAATGGTGCCGGTGCCGGGCATGATGCTGGTCTCGACGAGCAGCAGCTCCCCGCCGGCGCTGGTCCAGGCGAGGCCGTTGCACACGCCCACCGTGGAGGCCTGCTCGGGGCGGTCGTGGCGGTAGACCGGCACGCCCAGGAGATCGGGCAGGGACTGGAGGGTGACGGTGAAGGGGCTGTCCTGGGCCTTTCCGGCAGGCTTGCCGGCTGCGCCCGCCTCGCCGGCGGCAGGAGCCTGGGGCGCTTCGGCCGCTTCGGGGGCCTGGGCGGCTTCGGGGGCCTTGGCTGCTTCGGGCGCCTGGCCCGCTGCGGCCTGGGGGGCCCTGGCGCCGCTTTCGAGCAGCCGGATGGCGGCCTTGCGGCAGATCTTGGCGATGCGGCGCTCCAGGGTGCGCACGCCGGACTCGGAGGTCCACTCGCGGATGACGGCGGTGAGGGCGCTGTCCGTGACGGCGAGGTCTTCGGGCTTGAGGCCGTTCTCCTCGATCTGGCGGGGAATGAGGAAGTGCTTGGCGATGTGGAACTTTTCGGTCTCGAGGTAGCTGTTGAGCTCGATGATCTCCATCCTGTCGAGCAGGGGGGCGGGAATGCCGTCCACGGAGTTGGCCGTGGTGATGAAGAAGATCTTGCTCAGATCGTAGTCGAGATCGAGGTAGTGGTCCATGAAGGTGCAGTTCTGCTCGGGGTCGAGCACCTCCAGCATGGCCGCCGCCGGATCCCCCCGGAAGTCGCTCGTCATCTTGTCGATTTCGTCGAGGCAGAAGAGGGGGTTGTTGTGCTCCACGCGCTTGAGGGACTGGATGATCTTGCCGGGCAGGGCGCCGATGTAGGTGCGCCTGTGGCCGCGGATCTCGGCCTCGTCGCGCACGCCGCCGAGGGAGAGGCGCACGTACTCGCGCCCCGTGGCCTTGGCCACGGACTTGGCCAGCGAGGTCTTGCCCACGCCTGGCGGGCCGACGAAGCAGAGGATGGGGCCCTTGAGGCCGCCGGAAAGCTTCTGCACGGCAAGGTACTCGAGGATGCGCTCCTTGGGCTTCTCCAGGCCGTAGTGGTTGGCGTCGAGGATGCGCCTGGCGTCGGCGATGTCGATGTCGATGTCCTTGAGCTTGTTCCAGGGCAGGTCCATGACCCAGTCCACGTAGCTGCGCAGGATGGTGTACTCGGCTGCCGAGGGCGTCATGATGCGCAGCTTGTGGATTTCGGAGCGCACCTTCTCCTTGGCCTCCTCGGGCATGTCCCGCGCCTCGAGGGCCTTGAGCACGCTGTCGAGCTCCTGCAGGGGGTCGTCCTCGCGGCCGAGCTCCTTGTTGATGGCCTTGAGCTGCTCGCTGAGGTAGTAGTCGCGCTGGCTCTTCTCCATGGCGTCGCGCACGCGGCCCTTGATGCGGGCCTCGACGTCGGCGATGGAGTTTTCGCCGTGCAGGCAGACGTAGACCTCCTCGAGGCGCCGCGCCACGTTGGTGATCTCGAGCACCTCCTGCTTGCGCTGGTAGGGCACGTTCACCCGCGACATGATGCTGTCGGCGAGGGCGCCCGCGTCCTTGATGGCGGTGAGGGCGGTGACGGTCTCCTGGTTGATCTTGCGGCCCGACTTGAGGAAGGACTGCAGCTCCTGGCTGAGCAGGGAGGCCGCGGCGTCGAAGCTCGTCTCGTCGCCCTTCTCCTGCGGCACTTCGGTCACCGTTGCCATGGGGAAGGGGTCGCCGTTTTGGTAGCTGGCGAGGGTCGCCCTGTAGAGGCCCTCGAAGAGCGCCTTCACGGTGCCGTCGGGCAGGCGCAGGGTCTGCAGCACGCGGCAGACCACGCCCATGCTGTAGAGGTGCTCCGGACCGGTAACCGACTCCTGGCCGGCGTCCTTCTGCAGGACGAGGAAGATGGGCTTGTCGGGCGCCGAGGAGCGGAAGGCGGACTCCACAGCCTTGATGGAGCCTTCGCGGCCCACCAGCAGGGGGGCGACGGTGTGGGGAAAGATGACCACTTCCCTGAGAGACATGACCGGAATGGTGACAGGCCCCCGGAGGGGTTCTTGCGTGAACGACAGTGTGGGCATGCAGGCCTCGTGGCAAGAGTAGGTTGAAATGGCGTCCTCCCGCAGGCGCTGGGGCTGGCGGGGGAGCGCAGGCTTATATACTGTATGGGGGCGGTCCGCAAGGGAGATGGCGGGCCGCGATCGGGCGCATTCCCATAGTAAGGCTTTTCCGGCCATGCGCAAGGCTTGCCTGGCACAGGCGCCGGGGGAAAGATTTTTCGTGGACAGCCCCTGCGATTTTCATTAAGCACGAAGACATGTCAGACCATTTTTCTACGGCTGAGCTTGTGGAGTTCGACGATCCCCTTGCGGCCAGCCAGCTCTTCGGCCCCAGCAACGCCCACCTGAGCCTGCTCGCCAGCGCGAGCGGGGCCCAGCTTTCGAGCCGCGGCGCCAAGCTGCTCGTGGACACGCCCGACGCCAGGATCAGGCAGGCGCTGGTGAGCGTCTTCGTGCAGCTCTACGAGCTCTTCCGGCAGGGCGTTGCCGTGAGCCAGGAGGACATCGCCAGGGCCTACGAGATGGTCCTCAGCGATCCCGGCGTCGTCCTCTCCCAGGTCTACCGCGACGCTGTCTTCATCCACACGCCCCGCAAGACGGTGACGGCGCGCAACATGGCCCAGAAGGCCTATCTCGACGCCTTGAAGCGCTGCTCCATGGTCTTCGCCGTGGGGCCCGCGGGCACCGGCAAGACCTATCTTGCCGTGGCCATGGCCCTCTCCATGTTTGCCCAGCACCAGGTCAAGCGCATCGTCCTCACCCGTCCCGCGGTGGAGGCCGGCGAGCGTCTCGGCTTTCTGCCGGGCGACCTCGAGGAAAAGGTGAACCCCTATCTCAGGCCCCTCTACGACGCCTTGAACGACATGCTCCCCCAGGCCAGGGTGGCCTCCATGCTCGAGTCCGGCGCCATCGAAGTGGCGCCTCTGGCCTTCATGCGCGGACGCACCCTCAACGACGCCTTCATCATTCTGGACGAGGCGCAGAACACCACGGCCGAGCAGATGAAGATGTTCCTCACCCGCATGGGCTTCGGCTCGCGCATGGTCGTCACCGGCGACCCCTCGCAGGTCGATCTGCCCATGCTGCCCGGCCCGCCCCGGGGCCAGTCCGGCCTCGTGCAGGCGCTGCAGATTCTTTCCCGCGTGAAGGGCATCGCCTTCCACCATTTCCAGAAGGCCGACGTGGTGCGGCACCCTCTGGTCGGAGCCATAGTGCACGCCTATGACGAAGCTGAAGCTCGCCGATAGCCCCAGAAAGCCCTGCGCCCTCTCCCTTATGCGGGCGCTGCAAAGCCACAGGCAGTGCAAGCGGGGCATCCTTGTCTACGCTCTGGCGCTGCTGTTCCTCTCCCTCTTTGCCGGCTTCAACTTCGAGCCGGGCCACAAGCTCTTTGTGCAGGGACAGGTCGCCGACAGCGACGTCGTGGCGGACCGCTTCCTCCTTGTCGCGGACAAGACCGCCACGGACGCCAGGCGCAAGCAGGTCATGCTGCTCCAGCCGCCGGTCTACGACCTGAGCATGGAGCCCTACCTCGTCTTCGAGCAGCGCTTCATGGACCTCATCCGCGAGCTCAACGGCATCCCCCTCAAGGGCAGGGAGGCGCCGAGCGAGCTCTTCAGCGCCGAAATAGGGCCCGATCTGGCGCGCGAGATCCTGCCCGAGTTCGGGCTTTCCTCCACCCATACCTTCGTGCTCAAAAAGCTCCTGCCGCTCCTGCGCGCCCGCCTCTCCGAAGGCGTCGTGGGCGACATCCGCACCGCCCGCGTGGGCCGCAGCGGCGTCGTCGTGCGCAACCTCGACACCGGCGCCGAAATGCTGAGGCCCGACGTTGCGACCCTGCCGGACATGCAGTCCTTCCTCGGCGAAATCTCCGCCGTGGCCAGGGGCGAAGAGAACCTCTCCCACAACTCCAGGCGCGCCATCAACGTGGTGCTCGCCGCCTGCCTGCCCGCCACCCTCATCCTCAACCGCGAAGCCACCCAGAAGCGGGCCGCCGACGTCGTCGACAAGGTGGCGCCCATCTACTACCAGATCCAGAAGGGCGAGCTCATCCTCAGGCGGGGCGAGCGCGTGGGCCGGGAGCAGCAGATCAAGCTCCAGGCCCTCTACCGCGCGAGCGAGGGACTCCTCGACTGGCAGCGCTCCCTCGGCGCCTTCCTGATGGCGTCCTTCCTCTCCCTCGGCTTCTTCCTTTCGCCAAGCGGAAGGCCCGGCTCGCCCATCTCGAACAAGGACCTCTACCTCGTCAGCATCATCACGCTGCTGACGACCCTCTGCGCCAAGGGCGTCCATGCCCTGGGCGACGCCACGGGCAGCAACGCCCTCGCCGACGCCTTCAACGTCGCCTTCCCCATGGCGGGCGCCGTCGGCTTCGTGGCCATGGTCTTCGCGGCCAAGCGCTACGTGACCATGGGGCTGCTGCTCACGCTCTTCACGGGCCTCGCCATGAAGCTCGGCTTCGCCCTCTGCCTCTTCCACTTCCTTTCGGCCATGCTGGCCACCTGGCTCGTGGTCACCTCCGTGAGCCGCCAGGACACGGTCTGGAACCTCATCCCGCTCATCCTGGGCGAGTGCCTGCTCGTGCTCGGGGCCTCCTTCGTGGACAGCGTCTCCCTGTCGGAGGTGCCCATGCTCCTGACGGCCACCTGCATCAACTCCCTGCTCACCCTCATTCTCTTCTTCTCCCTCTCGCCCGTGCTCGAAACCGTCTTCGGCTACTCCACCCGCTTCAAGCTCATGGAGTTCATCAGCCTCGAGCAGCCCCTGATGCAGGAGCTCATGGTGACCGTCCCCGGCCCCTACCACCACTCCATCGTGGTGGCCAACATGGTCGAGGCCGGCGCCAAGGCCATCGGCGCCAACTCCCTCCTGTGCAAGGTGGCGGCCCTCTACCACGACGCCGGCAAGATCTTCTATCCCCAGTATTTCATCGAGAACCAGTTCGGCGGCGAGAACCGCCACGACAGGCTCGCCCCCTCCATGAGCGCGCTCATCATCACCTCCCACGTCAAGAAGGGCATGGAGCTGTGCGAGCGCTACCGCCTTGGCAAGGAGATCACCGACATCATCGCCCAGAACCACGGCACGCGCGTGGTGCGCTACTTCTACCAGAAGGCCGTGAATCTGGGCGAGGATCCCTCGGAGAGCGACTACAGCTATCCCGGCCCCAAGCCGCAGACCAAGGAGGCGGCCATTCTCATGCTGGCCGATTCGGTCGAGGCCTCGAGCAGGACCCTGAGCGATCCCACGCCCGCCAGGCTCACGGCCCACATCGACAAGATCATCAAGGGCATCTTCGCCGAAGGCCAGCTCGACGAGTCCGAGCTCACCTTCAAGGACCTCCACCTGCTGGGCGAGAGCTTCCGCCGCGTGCTCACCGGCATCTTCCACCAGCGCATCGCCTATCCCGAGCCTGTCCGGAAGGGCGCGGAGCGGCCCCAGCCGGGCCAGCCTGCAGCCGGCGATGCGTCGGGCCCGCAGGCCGAGGCTGCCAGGACCCCGGAAGCGCCGGCCGAGCCAGAGAGCGGGACGGAAAGCGGGGCTGGCAAGCCCCAGGCGCAGGCCGCTCCCCTTGACGCCTCCGCCATGGCCCAGCCCTATGCCGGCAGGGCTGAAGACGCCGTGCGGCAGGCACGGGCGGCCTACCAGGCCCAGGCCCGCGCCATGGCCGCCGATGCCCGCGGCATCGCGCCGGCTGCCGGCCAGCCGGATGCGCCGGTGCAGGCCAAGTCCGCGGCCGCGCCCGCGCCCGAGGCTGGCGCCGGCGCAGAAAGCCTGCTCGACGGCGGCCCCCTGCGCCTTGGCGAGCCTGCCGGCGGCGAGGCCTGGCAGGCGGCCTCGGGCGGTCTGGCCGATCTCGTGGAGCAGGCCTTCAGGAGCGCCCAGCCCGCCCCGGACAGGGACGCCGGAGGAGGCGCACGCCATGGCTAGTCCAGTCCGGCAGGGCAGGGCAGGGCGTCCCGGCCGCGGCCAGGCGCCTTCCTGCATCGACGTCCGCGCGGCCTCGCCGCAGGCATCGGCCCTGCTCCCCGTTCCGCTGCGCGAGCTGGCAGGCATGCTCGCGCGCATGCGGGAGCGGGCGGAGGCGCTCTGCAGGGCAGGGCGCTGCCCCGGCTGCCCCTCGGCAGTCGAGCTTGCCGTTGCCGGCGACGGCGCCATGGCTGCCCTGAACCGCAGGGCCATGGGCCTGCCCGGCCCCACCAACGTCCTCTCCTTTCCGGCACGGCCGCTCGGGGGCAGGGCGTCCCTGGCGCTCTCCAGCGAGACCCTTGTCCGCGAGAGCCTGCTCTACGGCCAGCCTGAGGCCGCGCACCTGGCGCGGCTGCTGGCCCACGGCATGGGGCATGTCTGCGGCTTCGACCACGGACCGGCCATGGACGCCTTTGCCGAACTCCTCGAAGCCGCGGGCCTGGCCTATCTTGCCGAAGCGGCCGCGGGAGAACTGGCTGCAGAGAAGTCCGCAGAGAAGCCCGCAGAGAAGGCTGCGGCGCAGGGTGAAGCTGCAGGTGAAGAAGAAGGTGAACAAGAAGGTGAAGAAGTCGCTGCAGAGCATGCAGGCCGGCATGCCTAGGCCAGCCCCCATGTCTCCCATGCCCCCTTTTCGCGTCTTTCGGGTCGGCCAGGTCGCGTCGGTGCTCGACAGCGCCCGCGAGCCCGGCTATGCCGGCGCCCTTGTCCCCTTTGCCAGCCTGCTCGCGGAGTCCCAGACGGCAGGCCGCGGCCAGCGCCGGCGCTGCTGGGCCTCGCCTGCCGGCAATGTCTACGGCGCCCTGCGCCTGCCCATGGAGGCGCCCTTCCTCGGCACCGAGGCTGCCGTGGCCGCAAGCTGCGGGGTCTGCCTCGGCCTTGCGTCCCTTGGCTATGAACCGCGCCTCAAGTGGCCCAACGACGTGGCCGTCCTGGCGCAGGGACGCTTCGGCAAGGTCTGCGGCACCCTGCTCGAGGAGCGCGGGGACGTGCTGCTGGCGGGCATAGGCGTGAACGTCGCGTCCTGCCCGGAGCGCGGCGTTCTGCGCGAGCGCACGGCCCTGCCTGCCTGCTCGCTGGCCCAGGCCCTGCCGGGCCGCCCCCTGCCGGAGCTGGGCGCTGTCTGGGAAGCTATTGTAAACGGCATTTATGCGGTCTATACTGATAAAGCTGACGAGTGCGGCGGGTGGCTCGCCCTGGCGAACCGCCTCCTTCTCTGGCGCGGCCGTGCGGTCGAGCTGGAGGACGGCCCCTCGTCCGTCGCCGGCAGGCTGTCTGGCATCGGTCCTGCAGGCGAAATCGTTGTCGAGCAGGATGGCCGCCAGATCAGGCGGCTGAGCGGAAGCCTCGCGCCTGCGCGGGGAAGCCAGGAAGAAGGCACGGATTCAGGAGAAGGATAAGCGCTCATGGCAAACAAGACATTCAAGGACGTACAGGAATTTCTCAAGGGCAAGACCATTCTGGTCGCCAACCGCGGCATCCCGGCGCGCCGCATCTGCCGCTCCATCCGCGAGCGCTTCGATGCCGTGGCGGCCATGACCGCCACCGACGTCGACAAGACCGCGCCTGCGGCCTCGACGGCCCAGGAGCTGCTCCTTCTGGGCCCGGACCCCCGCGCCTACCTCGACATCGACACCATCGTGCAGAAGGCCCGGCGCCGCGGCATGGTCGGCATCCATCCCGGCTGGGGCTTCGCGTCGGAGGACAGCCGCTTCCCGGCCCTGTGCCAGGAGAACGGCATCGTCTTCATCGGCGCCACCGAGGAGGCCATGAACCTGCTCGGCAACAAGGTGCAGGCCCGCGCCGTGGCCCGCAGGCTGGGCATTCCGGTCGTGCCGGGCTCCGACGGCGCCGTGGACGTCCAGGAGGCGCGCCGGCTCATCGGCGAGATAGGCCTTCCCATCATGCTCAAGGCCGAGGGCGGCGGCGGCGGCCGCGGCATCTTCGCCATCCGCAACGAAGCCGAGCTGGAGGACGCCTTCTTCAAGGCCTCCACCATGGCCCAGGCCTCCTTCGGCAACCCCCGGCTCTTCGTGGAGAAGTTCCTGGCCGACGTGCACCACATCGAGATTCAGGTGCTGGCCGACCGCTACGGCAACGTCTTCGCCTTCGACGAGCGCGACTGCACCGTGCAGCGCAACAACCAGAAGCTCATGGAGGTGACTCCCTCCCCGTGGCCCGGCGTCACGCGGGAGCTGCGCGAGCGCCTCAAGGACTACTCCCGCAGGCTGGTGCGCGCGGTGGGCTACCACTCCCTCGCCACGGTCGAGTTCCTGGTGCTGCCCGACGGCACCCCCTACCTCATCGAGGTCAACACCCGCCTCCAGGTCGAGCACGGCATCACCGAAAGCCGCTACGGCATCGACCTCGTGGAGGAGCAGATCGCCGTCGCCTTCGGCGCGGAGCTGCGCTACAGCGAAGACAGCCTCAGGCCCTCCAACGTCTCCATGCAGGTGCGCATCAACCTCGAGAATCCCCAGGAGAACTTCGCGCCCAACTGCGGCGTCATCACCCGCTACGTCTCCCCCGGCGGCCCCGGCGTGCGCCTGGACTCCAACATCTCCGCAGGCTACGACTTCCCGGCCAACTACGATTCGGCCGGCGCCCTGCTCATCGCCTACTCCCACGACTGGGAGAAGACCCTCGGCATCATGAGCCGCGCCCTGGACGAGTACGCCGTGGGCGGCGTGCACACCACCATCCCCTTCTTCCGCCAGGTCATTGCGAACCCCGACTTCCGCACGGGCGAGATCACCACGGACTTCGTGCACCGGCATCCCGAGCTCATGCAGTACGAGGACCTGCTGCCCGAAGGCGAGCGCCTGGCCCGCCTCGTGGCCGAAATCTCCGCCAAGGGCTACAATCCCTACGTGTCCCTCGGCCAGTACCGCTCCCGCGAGACGCCCAGGCTCGGCGCCTTCCAGCCGGCCATGCCCGAGATCAGCCTCGAGGCGCGCCGGCGTCCCAGCCCCTATCCCCACGGCGACAGGGAGGCCCTGCTCGACTACGTCAGGGACAGCGGCCGCATCCACTTCACCGACACCACCCCGCGCGACATCACCCAGTCCAACACGAGCAACCGCGTGCGCCTTGCCGAGGACCGCCTCATCGGCCCCTATCTCGACAACGCCGGCTTCTTCTCCATCGAGAACGGCGGCGGCGCCCACTTCCACGTGGCCATGCTGGCCAACATGACCTATCCCTTCAAGGAGGCGCAGGAGTGGAACCACTTCGCGCCCAAGACCCTGAAGCAGCTGCTCGTCCGCTCCACCAACGTGCTCGGCTACAAGCCCCAGCCCAGGAACGTCATGCAGGTGACGGGCGAAATGATCTGCGACAACTACCAGATCGTGCGCAGCTTCGACTTCCTCAACCACGTGGAGAACATGCTGCCCTTCGCCGAAGTGGTCATGAACCGCAGGGACTGCGTCTTCGAGCCCGCGCTCTCCATGTCCTGGGCCAAGGGCTTCGACGTGCAGCACTACCTCGGCGTCACCGAGCACATCCTGCGCATGATGGGGCGCCTGCTCGGCGTGGATCCCGCCAAGGCCTCGCGCCACATCATCCTCGGCCTCAAGGACATGGCCGGCGTCTGCCCGCCGCGCTTCATGGCGGAGCTCGTCGCCAGCCTCCGCAAGGCCTGGCCCGAGCTCGTGCTGCACTACCACCGCCACATGACCGACGGCCTCTTCGTGCCCGCCTGCGGCGCGGCCGCCAAGGCCGGCTGCCAGATTCTGGACGCCGCCCTCGGCTCCTCGGTGCGCAGCTACGGCCAGGGCGACGTGCAGTCCCTCGTGGCCTATCTCGAGGACGAGCTCGGCCTCGAAACCGGCCTCGACATGCAGGCCGTGCGCGACGCCAACTTCGTCAACAAGCAGCTCATGCCCTACTACGACAGGTACTGCTCGCCCTACTTCAGGGGCGTGGACTACGACGTCATCAGGCACGGCATGCCCGGCGGCGCCACCTCCTCCTCGCAGGAGGGCGCCATGAAGCAGGGCCACATCCACCTGCTTCCCTACATGCTGCGCTTCCTCGAGCAGACGAGGAAGATCGTGCGCTACCACGACGTGACCCCGGGCAGCCAGATCACCTGGAACACCGCCTTCCTTGGCGTCACCGGCGCCTTCAAGCGCGGCGGGGTCGACGAGGTCAAGTACCTGCTCGAGGTCATGCAGGAAGTCACCCGCACCCCGGAGAGCGAGCTCTCGGCCGAGATGAAGCAGGCCCGCCTGCTGGTCTACCGCGACTGCAACGACGCCTTCCGCAACCTCCTGCTCGGCAGGTTCGGCCGCCTTCCGCTCGGCTTCCCGCCGGACTGGGTCTACGAGAGCGCCTTTGGCCGCGACTGGCGCAAGGCCGTTGCCGAGCGCACCGAGGCATCCCCGCTCGAGACCCTGCCCGACGTGAACCTCGCCAGGGAGCGCGCCGAGTGCGAAAAGATGCTTCGCCGCGCCCCCACGGACGAAGAGTACGTCATGTACCTCAACTTCCCCGGCGACGCGCTCAAGACGATACGCTTCCAGAACAAGTTCGGCGACCCCAACTGCCTGCCCCTGAACACCTGGTTCGAGGGCATGGAGGTGGGCGAGACCATCAACTTCCAGGAATCCGACGGCAAGCCCCACACCCTGCAGATGCTCGCCATCTCCAGGCCCAACGCGGCCGGCATGAGCGTGGTGCGCTTCGTGCTCGACTCCGAGTTCATGAACGCCGAGGTCCAGCTCGCGCAGCCCGCGGGCCAGGACGGGCAGGGCGTGCCCATGGCCGATCCCTCCGACGTCTACCAGGTGCCGAGCCCGAGCAACGGCGACCTCTGGGTCATGTACGTGGCGCCCGGCGACATCGTGAAGAAGGGCGAGGAAATCTTCAACGTCTCCATCATGAAGCAGGAAAAGGCCGTGCTCGCCCCCTGCGACGGCATCGTCAAGCGCGTGCTCAAGACAGCCGACTTCAAGGAGAACAAGAAGATGGTTCCCGTGCGCGAGGGCGAGCTCCTGGTCGAGCTCGGGCCCGTGCCCAAGGTCTGTCCCAACGAGGCCTGCGGCCACGCCATCCCCAGCGAGGACGCCCGCTTCTGCCCCTTCTGCGGCACATCCCTGTCCTAGCCCCCGGCCGGGAGCGGAGAAAGCTCCGCTCCCGGCACGCCATTGGTGGACAGAAACATGATGTTCATGTATTTCATGGGTAGGCGCTTCTTTGCGATGCGCCGCAACACAAGCGAGTTCTTTCTGTAATTCAACCTGCCTGCATCCCGGAGGAAGCCATGGCAAACAAATCCGCCGAGGCAGCGGCCAAGACCGCTTCGCCTGAAGAAATCAAGAAACAGCTTGTCCTGACCGGTGCGGACATCGTCCGGCTTGGCGAAAGCGGCGAGCTCCTTGTTGGCGGCAAAAACTACAATACTGCCATCATCAGCCAGATCAAAGAAATCCAGGCTCCCCACTTCAGGGCCATCTCCTCTGTGGCCTTCCACCGGGTTCTGGACGAAACCAAGGTCAACAGCCGCATCGTCCGCTCCATGGTCGACCAGGAGTACAGCCGCATCGACTGGAACGATCCTGAGATCAACCGCGATCCCGACTACCTCCAGAAATTCGTCCGCCAGCTCGGCAAGCAGGTGCAGGCCGCCCAGCAGGAGAGCGGCGAGCCTGGCTCCACGAAGCTGAGAACCTTCATCAACAACGTGGTCGAGGGCTTTGCGACCTCTCCCGAGGGCATCGACCAGCTCCGCAAGCGCTCCGTCATGGTTCAGGCCGCCATCCTCTCCGTGCCCCTGCCGCCCGACGTCGATGCAGCCGTGCGCGGCGCCTACCGCGACATCTGCCGCGAGAACGAGGACGACATGACCCCCGTGGCCGTACGCTCCTCGGCGGCCGGCGAAGACTCCCGCAAGAAGGCCTTCGCGGGCCTGCAGGACACCTACCTGAACCAGGTCGGCCCCGACAACGTGGCCGAAGCCTACCACTGGGACTGCGCCTCCGCCTACAACCTGCGCTCCATGACCTACCGCCGCGAGGCCGTCCTCGACGCCCTCGCCAAGGCCGACGAGCTCGGCGACTGGAGCATTGCCGAGCAGGCCAAGAAGGACTGGGCCATTGAAGGCACGTCCCTCTCCGTCTGCATCATGCAGATGATCAACCCCGTGGTCTCGGGCACCGCCTTTGCGGCCGACACCGCCACGGGCTGCCGCGGCACGGTCCGCAACGACCTCGTCTCCATCGACGCCTCCTACGGCCTCGGCGAAGCGGTCGTCGGCGGCAAGGTCACGCCCGACAAGCTCTACGTGTTCCAGCGCGACGACGGCACGGAAGTCGTCATCCGCCAGATGGGCTGCAAGTCCATGAAAATCGTCTACGACGAGCGCGGCGGCACCAAGGAAGTCGAGGTTCCCGAACTCGAGGCCCTGCGCTGGGCCCTGTCCCTGAGCCAGGCCGAGATCGTCGCCCGCGGCGTGCGCGCCGTGAGCAAGGCCTACGGCGGCATCATCATGGACACCGAGTTCTGCATCGACGCCCACGACAAGCTCTGGTTCGTGCAGGCCCGTCCCGAGACCCGCTGGAACGAGGAGCTCGAGCTCCATCCGACCACCATCTACATGCGCCGCCTCGAAGTCATGCCCGAAGCCCTCGAGAAGGCCGAAGTCCTGCTCACCGGCAACGGCGCCTCCCGCGGCGCCGGCCACGGCGTGGTCCGCTTCCTGCGCTCCGCCCTCGAGCTCAACAAGGTCAACAAGGGCGACATTCTGGCGGCCGAGCGCACCGACCCCGACATGGTGCCCGGCATGCGCATCGCCACCGCCATCATGGCCGACGTGGGCGGCGACACTTCCCATGCGGCCATCACGTCCCGCGAGCTCGGCATTCCCGCCGTCATCGGCATCCAGCACATCGACGCCATCCGCGCCATGGACGGCACCGAAGTCACGGTCGACGGCTCCCGCGGCTGCGTGTACCGCGGCATCCTGCCCCTGCAGGAAGTCGGCGGCGAGATCGACACCGCCAAGTTCCCGATCACCAAATGCCGCGTCGGCCTCATTCTCGCCGACGTGGGCCAGGCGCTCGTGCTCTCCCGCCTGCGCAACTACCCCCGCTTCAAGGTGGGCCTGCTGCGCGCCGAGTTCATGCTGGGCAACATCGCCGTCCATCCGCGCGCCCTTGAGGCCTACGACAGCGGCGAGCTCGACGGCATCGTGAGCGAGCAGCTCGCCGAGCTCGACGAACGCCTCTCCAAGGTGCTTGTCGATCAGCTGGAAGCCGGCCTCATCGTCTTCGACTTCAACCTGCGCGAGTACGTGGGCGACGTCTCCGGCCTCTCCAAGCAGATCAAGGAGCTTGCCGACAGCGACAAGGGCCTCAATGCCGAGGAAATCCTCTTCCTGCACCGCAAGATGCGCGAGCTCGACCACAAGCTGGACCAGTACCTCGAGAACGCCACGCACCACCTCAGCGTCCTCAAGACCTCCAACAGCGTTGCCGAGCACGTGAAATACATCATGGGCTACGACGACGAGCTCTCCAAGTGCGACCACATGGATCCCGAGGGCGCCAAGCGCATCGCCGAGATCCAGGCCGCCATCCAGGAGCAGGCCAAGACGGCCGCGGAGCAGCCCTCCGTCAAGGCGCATCTGGCCAACATCGCCAAGCTGCGCGACGAAGTCGGCCTGCGCGCGGGCCTCAAGAAGGAAATGGACGAAGTCCGCGGCCTGCCTGCCAAGATCGCCGGCGTCATCAAGGCGCGCGGCTACAGGACCGGCAAGGAGCACTACGTCCAGACTCTGGCCCAGAGCCTCGCGCTCTTCGCCATGGCCTTCTACGGCAAGAAGATCGTCTACCGCACCACGGACTTCAAGTCCAACGAGTACCGCAACCTCATCGGCGGCAACCTCTTCGAAATGCACGAAGCCAACCCCATGCTGGGCTACCGCGGCGTGTCCCGCAACGTCCACGACTGGGAGCTCGAGGCCTTCAAGCTGGCCCGCGGCGTCTACGGCGCCTCCAACCTCCAGCTCATGCTGCCCTTCGTGCGCACCCTTGAGGAAGCCACCTCCATGCGCGAGTACCTCGCCCAGGTGCACAAGCTGGTCAGCGGCGAGGACGGCCTGAAGATCATCATGATGGCCGAAATCCCGTCCAACGCCATCGTCTCCAAGGAGTTCATGGCCCAGTTCGACGGCTTCTCCATCGGCTCCAACGACATGACCCAGATGGTGCTCGCCACGGACCGCGACAACGCGATGCTCAAGCCCATCTACGACGAGCGCGACCCCGCCGTCGTGTGGGCCATCCTCTCCGCCATCTTCACCGGCCAGAAGTACGGCAAGGAAGTCGGCTTCTGCGGCCAGGGCGTGTCCAACAGCCTCATTATCCGCGGCGTCGTTGCCATCGCCGGCATCGCCTCCGCCTCGGTCGTCCCGGACACCTACGCCCAGACCGTCCACGACATCCACGCCGTGGAGCAGGAGAACGTGCCGGTTGCCAAGCTCGGCGAATGGATCAGCCAGCAGCACTTCGCCCGCCTCACCAAGGTCATGGAGGCCAACGGCTACGGCCACATCCTCAAGATGTACAAGGACGCCCAGGCCCTCAAGGAATGGTACGACGGCGAGCAGAGCCGCCGCTTCCAGCAGCTCCGCGACCACCTTGGCACCGCCAAGGAAGGCTTCTACCGCACCGAACTCGACACCTTCCGCTCCACGTTCCACAAGCCCGTGCTCTACGCCACGTGGGACTGGTCGCACACCGTCGAGGACGCCCTGCACCACGCCGGCTTCGCTTCCTTCGAGGAGCAGGCCAAGGCGCTGGAAGAATACCGCAAGCTGGACTTCTAGTCCCAGCCTAAGCTAGCAAGTCAGCGGGCCTTGGAGGGCTTTCCTCCGAGGCCCGCTTTTGCATGGTTCCTTCTGCACGGTCCCTTTTGCATGGTTTCTTTTGCATGGTTCCGTCCGCAGACGGCGATGCCGGCACGGCCGCAGGGCACGACCTTGCCATGGCCGCGCATCCTGGCTGCGTGCGTGTCCAAGCCTCCCCCGGGCGAAGCCTGCGGCGTGGAGGAAAGGAGCAGCATTCCATGGACATCCTGATGTCGATCAGGCCGGCCTGGGTGGCATGCATCCGCTCAGGCTGCAAGCGGGCCGAGCTGCGCCGGCGCCCCGTGCCGGCGGAGACGGCGCGCATCTTCGTGTACGAGAGCAAGCCGGCCATGCGCATCTGCGGCTGGCTTGAGGAGCTGCGCGTAGAGGTGCTCCCGCTGGAGGAGCTCTGGGCGCGCACGAAGGACTGCTCCTGCGTTGCAAGAACGGACTTCGATGCCTACTACGCCGGCCTCGCCAGGGGAGCCGCCATCTTCTTCGGGCGCTTCCAGGCCATGCATCCCGTGCCCGTGGATCTCGTCGCGCGGCGCCCTCCGCAGAGCTGGATGAATCTCTCCCCCGGGCAGTCGGCCGCTCTGCTCAAGGCAGGGCTTGCGCTCCGCTCCTGAACGCTCTTGAGGCACCCTGGCTGAGCCCGACCGCCGAAGAATGCGTTCCGATCAGCTGGCAGCTTTTGCCCCCGCTTGGGGGGAGAGCGCCGACCAGGCCGGAAAGCCGGCCGGGCACGGCTTGTGCCGCCGGACCTTGAGGCGTGGCACGCCATGGCAAGCAGGACGGCTGCCGCAGCGGGGCGTTCGCCCGGCGAGCGCTGCTCGGCATGCTGGCCTGGTCTTGCGCGATCCTTGCCATTGCCTTGCGGACGCGGCGCCGCTAGGATGGCGGAAAACGAGGAGGCTGCCATGAAGCTTTTCTCCCTGCTGGCCTGCTGCGCGCTTGCCGCGGCCCCTGCCTGCGCCGGCGCTGGCGAAGCCGGCGCCCGGCTGGAGGGCGTCTGGATGGAGACAGCGCCCCTGCAGGGGCATCCCCGCGGCGTCATGCATTTCAAGGACGGCAAGGTCCGTCTGGAAAACGTCTTCTCCAGCACGCCCCTTGAGCTCGCGTACAGCATAGCCGGGCGGAGCGGGGAGGAGTTCGCCGTCTCCTTCGAGCACAGCCGCAAGGTGAAGCGGGGCAACGGGCGCATCGTGGACAGCAGGGACTGCATGGAGCTGCGCTACCACGTGGAGGACGGCCGTCCCGTGCTCTCCGAGGAGGTGATCGAGCTCGACGGCCGAGGCCTCCTGATCTGGAAGGAGTTCCTGCGCAGGGAGGACTTCGCCGACGGCTTCGAGTCGAAGCTCAAGCGCGGCCTCAATGCGCGCGTTCCCGCGCCCTCGGCCAAGGAAGACTGAGGGATGCGCTGAGCACTTCCGCATCGCTTCCACAGCCCTTTGGCAATGCAGGAGGCATCAGCCTTGCCGCTGAAAGATGCCTTGTGCCAGCGCTTCCTGAGAGCCTCCTCCCGTCCTCGCCGCTCCCGCGGCGGGGCAGGGCGTGCGGGCCAGGGCAGGGGGCCCCGGCCTGCCGCGCAAGCCTTCAGCCGCTTCGTCCCCTGTCTTGACAGGGCAGGCGTCTGGCTGCACTCTGCCGCCTGGCGCCGCCCCCGATTCTTGGCGGCAAGGAGACAGTCATGAAGCAATTTGCTCTTGTCCTGGTGCTCGTGCTTGCCCTTTCCAGCGGCGCCATGGCAGCCCAGACTCGCGAGTGCAAGGCCGGCGACGACGATACCTTTACGATTACCGTTCCCGAGGGCTGGAACGTCCAGGACATCGAGAACGGCTGCGCCGTTGTCAAGGCCGACAACTCCGAGTTCATCTCCGTTGCCTACTACCGTACCAGCCTGCGGCCAGTGCCCTTTGCCGAGCAGCTTGCCAGCAAGCTGAAGGCCAAGCCCGAGTTCCACAAAAGGGATGAGGACTACGCCGATTTCGACGTCGTGCTGGATGGCCAGAAGATCAACGTCTCTGTCACCAACTCGAGCGACGACGACGAGGTGCAGGTCACCATGCAGAAGGGCGACTCCGATACGCTGGACGAGATCTTCGACTCCCTTGAATTCTAGCCGCCGTGGCGCTTGGCACCATAGGCTACGCAGGCTTTTCTCCCGAAGGCCTTGCCGCAAGGCTTGCGTCAGAGGGCATGGCCTGGGTGGTCGACGTGAGGAGCCATCCCCTGTCCAGCCGCTTTCCGGCCTTCAGCCAGGAGCCCCTGCGGAGGCTTTTGCAGGGACATGGCATAGGCTACCTGCACTTTGGACGGGAATTCGGGGCGCGCCAGCGCGATCCGGCCTGGCTGCTTCCCGGCGGCTATCTTGACTTTGCCAAGTTCAGTCGCTCCGCGCCCTTTCTTGCCGGCTGCCGGCGCATAGCCGCCGGCCTTGCCAAGGGCCTCGGCATCGTCCTGCTCTGCGCCGAGAAGGAGCCCCGCGAGTGCCACAGGGGCGTCATGATATGCCGCTGGTTTGCTGCGCATGGCACCGATGCCGTGCACTTTCTGCCCGGGGGCGCAAAGACCCAGCGCGACGTGGACGCCGAGCTGCTGGCCCTGCACTGCAAGGGCGAGTTCGCCCTGCAGGGCGGACGGCTTGCCGATCTCAGGGCCATGCTTCGGGGCCTGCCCGGCATGCCCAGCGTGGAGGACCGCCTTGCCTGGGCCTGCAGACGGCAGAATCTGGCCATGGCCAGGCGCTTTCAGGCCGATGTCGCAGGCCGGGCCTGCAGGGAGGAGGCAAAATATGGCGTCATGGCAAAATAGTGCTTGCCTTGGCCGAAGGCTTGGCCTATAACTCCTCTGCTCACGGGATGTGGCTCAGTTTGGTTAGAGTGCAGCGTTCGGGACGCTGAGGTCGTGCGTTCAAATCGCACCATCCCGACCAGACGAATGCAAGAAGGGAGCGTGCGAGGCACGCTCCCTTTTCGCGTTTTCCGGCCTGTCCGAATCTGTCCCAGATCTGTCCCGGATCTGTCCCGAACCGGGTCTGGCCATGCTGGCCGGCCCCTTTGTCACCTGCTGGCTGTCACCTGCTGGCTGTCGCCTGTTGGCTGGCACCCGTTGACAGGCCATGGCCTTTGCCGTCAATATGCGACCAGAACGCTGGCGCCGCCGAGGCGGCGCCATGGTCCGCTGCACGGGCCGGTTCAGAATCCGGACCAAGGGCCAGATCAAGCACCGTTACGGCCAGGGCAGGGACCGGTGCCGATGCCGCCGGGCTCTTCCGGCCGGCAAAAAGGCCCTGCGCGACAGGCAGGGCTCTGGAAAGCCATGCAGGAGGTGGGTATGGCCAGGGAAATCATGATGCGTCACCCCGCAGGCCGGGTGAAGCGGGGCTTCTACGGCTTCAGCTGGACGTCGTGCTTCTTCGGCGGCCTGCCCGCCATTCTGCGCGGCGACGTGGCCGTCGGCCTCGTCGTGCTCGCAGCCTGGGTCTGCACCCTGGGGCTGGCCGGCGTGCTCTGGGGCTTCGTCTACAACAAGCGCTACACGCTGGGGCTGCTGCGCCAGGGCTATCAGTTCTGCGGGCATCCCTGGGAGGTGGAGGAGGCCATGTACGCCCTTGGCCTCTCGAGCGAAGCGCCGCGGGGACGCTGGGGGCGCGGCTGAGGCTTGCGCAAGGCATCGCTTCGGCGCGGACAGATGCTGCCAGCACTGCCGGCTTGCCGGCAGGACCGGCGCCCCGGGCGGCGTCTGCGAGGGCAGGACTGCCCTGGGCATGGCGCACGCGCCTTGCCGCGCTGAGAGACGAAGCGGGGCCAGACATGCTTCCCGGGGGGATGTTCCCATGCTCCCGGCATGCTCACAGGACGTGCTTTCGGGCATGCTCCCAGACAGGCTCGCAGCCCAGTGGGCTGCGCAGCATGCCCCTGGCCGGAACGGGGGCGGCTTCTTCGGCGCAGACGGGACAGACGGCGCAGCCGGCATGGCCGAGGCCTGCCGAGGCTGTCTTGCGCCCGGCTTGCCGGCAGAGGTCCCCACGGGGAGGAAGGCGCCGGTGCGCCGGGCTTATGCCTATGCCTCGCGGCTGAAGATTTCGGGCAGGACGAAGTTCGGATCCGTGTAGGGCAGGGCGGGCTGGCCCTGGTCGATGGCGTTCTGGCGGGTCTGCCACCAGTCGAAGGTCTTGTGGATGACGTCCCGGCAGGCCTTGTGCTCGGCGTGGCCCGATCCCTTGATGTGCAGAGGCGGGAAGAAGCGCATGAGCGCCTCGGACTTGAGGTTGATGGGGCCGAGCTCCTTGACGAGGCCGCCGACGCCCCAGGCGTCGGTCTTGACGGCGAGCGGCACCATGGGCACGCCTGCCTTCTTGGCCAGCTTGGCGCCGATGGTGTTGAACTGGGCGTCCACGAACCAGCGCCTGCGCGTGGCCTGGGGGAAGACGACGATGGAGACGCCGTTGGCTAGGCGCTTGCAGCCCTCCTCCATGATGGTGGCCAGATCCTCGCGGGGGCTTTTGCGGTCGACGACCACGGGATTGGCCGCGCGCATGATGATGCCGAAGCCGGGCATGGACACGAGGGAGCGCTTGACCACGAAGGTGAGCTGGCGGCGGGGGCGCAGCATGGCGGGCAGCAGATAGGTCTCGAGCGTGCTCATGTGGTTGGAGACGATGACGCAGGGACCCTTGACGCCGTCGATGTGCTCCAGGCCGTCCACGTGCAGGCGCAGGCCCGTCCGCTCCATTTCCTGGAGGCCCCAGGAGCTGCCGTAGGCCCAGGCCTGGGGGAGGGGGCCGTTCTTCCTGTAGTAGCTGGACAGCCAGCGCGTGCAGCGCAGGAAGACGCGCGCGTAGAAGGCGGCGCTGGGGAAGAGCCTCGAGAGAAGGTCGGGCTTGTGCGGAGGCGTGTCGTAGCTGGACCCGGGGAAGAGGTTGACCATGACTTTGGGATCGAAGGGCTGCATGCGTGTCTTCCTTGAAGCTAGATTGAAGCTAGATTGAAGCTTGAAGCGGAGCGGGGGCGGTATGCGCGGCGCAGGCCCATGCTACGGCAGGGCCGGCCGGCTTGTCCACCTGCCGGCGCAGGGGCAGGGGCAGGGCGGAAGGGGGCAGGGGGGCAGGGCAAAAAGAGGCGCGCCGGCTATTCGGGGTCGCGGATCTTTTTGACGCGGCGCCACCACTGGGCAAGCCTCGGCTCCTCGCCGTTGGCCGAGGGCAGGTAGAAGCGGCTGTTCACGAGGCCGTCCGGCAGGTAGTTCTGCTCCACGAAGCCGCCGGGGAAGTTGTGGGGATACTTGTAGCCGCGGCCGTAGCCCCAGGACTTCTGGAGGGCCGTGGGCGCGTTGCGCAGGTGGAGCGGCACCTCCTGGGGCCCCTGCTCGCGCACCTCCCGCCTGGCGGCAAGGTAGGCGCGGTAGGCGGAGTTGCTCTTCCTGGCCAGCGCCAGATAGACGCAGGTCTCCGCCAGGGGGATGAAGCCTTCGGGCATGCCCATGAACTCCACGGCCTGCTGGCAGGCAACGGCCATGGCCAGGGCATGGGGATCGGCCAGGCCCACGTCCTCGGAGGCCGCCATGATGAAGCGGCGGCAGATGAAGCGCACGTCCTCGCCCGCCTCCAGCAGGCAGGCGAGATAGTAGAGGGCCGCATCGGGGTCGGATCCGCGCATGGACTTGACGAGGGCCGAGGCGTAGTCGCTGTGGGCGCCGAGCTGGCGCTCGAAGCGGCTCATGATCTCGGGCAGGGCCGCGCCGACGGCGCTGGGATTGTCCTTGGCGCCGGGGAGTCTGGACGTGTACTCGACGAGGTTGAGCAGCATGCGCGCGTCGCCCTTGGCGAGCCTGGCCAGCATCTCGAGCACGGCGTCGCCCATCTGGCAGCCGAGGGCGCGGGCGCCCCGGCGGGCGAGCTCGAGCATGTCGATCTCGCTCAGGGGCCGCAGGCGGACCACCGAGAGCAGGCAGAGCAGCTCCTGGGCCACGGCAAAGGTGGGATTCTCGGTGGTGCAGGCCAGCAGCGTGAGCTCGCCGTTCCTGGCAAGGCCGGCGAGCATTTCCTGCTGGTCTCTGGAGAAGCGGTGCAGCTCGTCGATCACGAGGACGGCGCAGCCCTGGCAGAGGCGCCTGAGCCTGGCCGTTCCCGCCTCGGGGGTCTTGACGCGGCGCCAGGCCCTGCCCGCGCGCCTGGCGAGCAGCATGGCCACGGTGGACTTGCCGCATCCCGGGGGGCCGAAGAAGAGCAGGTTCGGGAGCGATTCCGCGGCCATGAGCCCCTGAAGGCGCTCTGCCAGATGGCCCTGGCCGAGGAAGTCCTCCAGGCTGTCCGGGCGCAGGCGCTCGGAGAGGGGGGCCGCCAGGCCGGCTTCCCGGCCTCCGCCTTCGGAACCAGCGCCGTTCGCGCCTCCGCTTGCCATATCTCGCCTCCTTCAGCTAGCCGCAGACGAAGTCTGCCGGGATGTCGGGCGGAAAGTCGGGCCGTCCCGCCTGCTGGGAGGCCCACCAGTGGATGCCGAGGCACAGGGTGGCGGCCGTCTCGCAGCGCAGTATCCTGCGGCCGAAGCTCACGGGACTGTAGCCTGCGGCGGCGAGGGCTTCGAGCTCGGCGCTGGAAAAGCCGCCTTCGGGTCCGACGACGTAGCAGGTGGTGCCGGGCAGGCCTGCCTGCGCCAGGCTCAGCATGGGAACGCCCTCCTGCTTTTCCCAGGGGAGGAGATGGTGCTCGAAGGCCGCGGCCGCCGCCGCGACGCCGGCTATGCCCTCGGGAAAGGCGCGCACCTCGGGAAGCCAGGGATTGCCGCTCTGCTTGATGCCGGCCACCATCTTGGCCTGCCAGGACTCCTTCTCCTCCTTCGGGAGCCTGCCCTGGCTGAAGTCGCCCTGCCAGAGCCAGACCGCTTCGGCGCCGAGCTCCACGGCCTTCTCGAGGAAGAAGCCGCGGCGCGTCGCCTTGCTGAGCGCAAGGGCAACGACGGCCCTGGAGGCGGGTCTGGGCGTGAACTCGACGGCTTCGGGCCTGAGCACGGCCTCCCGCCTGCCGACGGATTCGATCACGGCTTCGGCCGTGCGTCCTGCGCCGTCCATCACCCGGCAGCGCTGGCCGGGCTTGAGGCGCAGGGCCTGGGCGAGGTGCTTGAGCTCCTGGCCCTGGAGGACGACGGTTTCCCCGAAGGCGTCGGGGGGCGCGTAGAATGCGTGCAGTTCGCTCATGTCTGGATCCTCAGGCCGGCAGCGGGCCGGCGGCGGGCGGATTCTGGGGGGCGCGGCTCCTGTCGGGGGCTGCGTCCCTGTCTCTGGATTCCCTGTCCTGCTCCCTCTCCCTGGCGCGCTCCCGCTCCTTGGTGGCCCGGAGCCTGATGGCCGCCTTGAGCTCGTCCTGGGCGGAGACCAGGGCGCCGTAGGCCTTGCGTATCTCGAGGCCAGCCTTGCTGAGGACGGCCAGGGAGCCTTCGGGAGGCTGGATGTAGGTGCGCACGAGATAGCGGGCCGAGAGGATGCGGTCGAGGCAGGCGATGGCCTTTTCCACGAGCTCGGGGAAGAAGTTGACAAGCTCGAACTTGAGGTTGTTGGCTATCTCGAGGGAGAGCTGCATCATGCGGCGGTACTGGACGCGCTGGCCCCGGTACATGCGGTTCTTCAGCTCCTCCAGCACCCGCACGCGGCGGGCCTGCTGGATGTAGCCGAGCCTTGCGCAGACCTCGTGGTGCAGATCGCGCAGGGCCTCGAAGGCCTCGTCCTTCTCGGGCGAGAAGAGGTAGCCCTGGAGCACGCCCGCCACCTTGCCGTAGAAGTCGTCGGAGTAGTCGATGATGCGCCGCTGGTGCTTGGAGAGCCAGTAGCTCAGCACCTTGAGGCGGTTTTCGTCGTGGTCCGTGGACTCGATGATCTCGTTGCGCCTGTAGACGATGCGGCCCTGGTATTCGCCCCGGACGATGTCGTTGAGGCGCAGGTACATGTTGGTGGCGTCCCTGATGATGTTGAGCCCCTTGAGGACCTGGCCCGTGAGGGGATGCACTATCTCCTGCCCGGCCACCGAGAGGGCGCGGTCCTGGCGGACGTTTTCGGGGTTGTAGCGGTGCTGGCGGTAGCGCACGCGCAGGATGACGACGCGCCTGTCGGCGTCCAGGAAGAAGCCCTCGCGGCCGATGGCGTCGATGGCCTCCTGCTGGTCGCTGTCCACGGCGACCAGGGCCGTCTTGTCGATGCGGGGGTAGGACTGGGCCGTGGTGCCGTCCGCCTCGTAGGTCGTGATGGTCCTGTCCGTCTGGCCGAGCACGCGCAGGAGGAAGCGCTCGCCCCGGCGGTTGAGCATGCGCGCGAACATGGCCGCCGACGTCCTGCGCTCGCTCACCACGGGGAAGCCGTAGAGCTCCATGAGGAACTGGTACACGAACATGCGGTTTTTCGCATAGAGCTCGCTGTCGCCCGGGGCGAACTTGCCTATCTTGAGGCCGAAGCGCTTGAGGGCGCTGTCGATGTCGTTGACGAAGGAGGCGAAGATGCCGGCCAGATGGAAGCCGCCGCCCTCGGTCTGGGCGAGCACGTGGCCGCGGTCGAGGTTGACCAGGTAGGGCATGAGGGCGGGATAGTTGCCGATGAGCGAGACGCCGTCCCTGGCGAACTGGCTGCGGAAGACCTCCTGGTGCACGCGCGGCACCCTCGAGAGCATGGTCTGAAGGTTGGCCTGGTTCACGGCGCGCGCGCCGGCCTGGTCCGCGCCGGGGGGCACGGGCAGGAGCTGGTCGTACTGGAAGCGCTCGCTGAAATAGTTGAGGGGCCGCTCGAAGGCGACTAGGGAGAAGCCCGGCAGGTTCTTGTACTCGAACATGGCGTTGTCGAAGGAGGGCAGAAGCTCGCGCGACTCCACGAGCGGGTAGTTGCCGCCGTTCTCCTGGTAGGGCTTGGCCAGGCAGAAGCGGATGTGCACGGCGTCCAGAAAGGCGCGCAGCTCCGCCAGGCCGCAGATCTTGCTGCCGGGCGCGAGGTGGTCCTCGTCTGTCCAGTCCATCCCGTTCCGGGTGAGTGTCTCCTGCCATTTCACCATGCGTGGGCTCCTGCGCCGGGCTTCGCAGACCCGTTCCGTGCCCGGGCCTGCGGCCCTGCGGCCCCAAGGCCGGCAAGGCGCAATCAAGATAAGGTTCTTGTAGGACATTTCTAGTCCCGAGGCAAAGTTTTTCCTGCTTTCCTGCCTTGTTTCGGGCGGTATCGGACAGCGCCCGATCCCGGCCTGCGCGGTCGGGGCACGCCCTGCGCGCCTGTCCCGCATGCCAGCTCTGCGTGAAGGAGACCGCAGCCAGGCTGAGAGGCTGAGTCAAGGCATTGCGGGCGAGGGATGCCTCTGCTATTCTGCCATGCCTCCCGGAACCGTCCGGAGGAAAGCCCTGCCCGGCAGTCCGCCTTCCTCCGGCAGTCGTCCAGCCTTTCCTCCCTCGACCGTGCGCCAGCCCGTCTGGCGCCAAACCCCCCGGATCTTGAGCCCATGCCTGCACTTTCCTCCACGCTTGAACAGCAGATGCTCGGCCTTGCGGCCAGCGTCTTCGATGCCAATTCCTGCGTGCTCTTCCTTCCCGACGCCAGGGAGGGCGAAGAGCCCGAAACTTCCCGCCTCGCCGACTGGTTCTCCCTTGGCGACGGCATCCTGCCAGGCGCGCGCCTTGCGCCGGGCCAGGGCCTTGCCGGCTGGATACTGCGCAACCGCAAGCCCCTCATGGTGCCCGACTTTGACGGCGAGCACAGCAAGCTCGACTACTACAAGACCGGCGAGGAGGCCCGCGTGAAGGCCTTCATGGGCTGCCCCCTGCCCACGGGCGGATGCCTCTGCGTGGACACGCTGGAAAAGCGCGCCTACACGGAAAAGGACAGCCGCCTGCTCCAGCTCTTTGCCGAGGTCCTCGACGGCCTGCTGCGCCGCCGCGGCGCCGAGGAGGCAGCCGGCGAGATTCCCGGCTACTTCCTGCAGCTCGGCCTCATCGGGGAGTGGCTCAGCCAGTACAAGCACTGGTCGGTCTTCATCCGCAGCTTCCTGGCGAGCGTTGCCGAGGCCACGGGCTTCGAGTACTGCGCCTTCGCCTCGGTGGTGGTGCAGGGCGAGTCCTACTGCATCGAGGCCGAAAACGCGCCCCTGCTCGTCCAGTCGGGCGAACCCTTCTACCAGAGCGTCTCGAGCGGCCTGGCCGGCTGGGTCTTCCGCAACGGCCAGCCCGTGGTGCAGACCGGCTTCGACGGCCGCGCGCCGGCCCTCTTCGGCACGAGCGACAACCTGCCCTGCGACTTCGAGGCCGTCGTGTGCCTGCCCGTCAACATCAGCAAGAGCACGCGCGGCGTGGTCTGCCTCGGCAGCCGCCAGCCCCGCGAAGTGGGCGAGACCATGCGCACCTTCCTGCGCCAGGCCCTGGGCCTGCTCTCGCTGCATCTCGAAAACCTCTACCTCAAGGCCCGCCTCAAGAGCTCCATGGAAAAGGCCAAGGTCTACCGCCAGGGGCCCAGGCTCCACGATCCCGACACCTCGCCCTACCAGCCGCCCCGCAGCGGAGAGGAAGACTAGGCAATGGGCCTGTGGCAGCGCTTCCTCGGCCTCTTTTCCAAGGACATCGCCATGGACTTGGGAACGGCCAACACCCTGCTCTACACCCGGGCCGGCGGCATCGTCGTCAACGAGCCCTCCGTGGTCGCCCTGGACGCGCAGACCCGCGAGGTCCTCGCCGTCGGCCACGAAGCCAAGCGCGCCTGCGGCCGCACGCCGGGGCGCATCCGCACGGTGCGCCCCATGCGCGACGGCGTCGTTGCCGACTTCGACGTGGCGAGCCTCATGATCATCTCCTTCATCCGCAAGGCCATAGGCCGCCTCGGGCTGGTCAAGCCCTCCATGCTCATCTGCGTGCCCCGGGGCATCACCCAGGTCGAGAAGAAGGCCGTCATCGACGCGGCCCTTGCGGCCGGCGCCGTCAAGGTCTCCCTCATCGAGGAGCCCATGGCCGCGGCCATCGGCGCGGGGCTTCCCGTCACCGAGCCGAAGGGAAGCCTGATCGCCGACATCGGCGGCGGCACCAGCGAGGTGGCCGTCATCACCCTGGCCGCCGTGTCGGCCTCCCAGTCGCTGCGCACCGCAGGCGACCGCATGAACGAGCTCGTGCTGCGCATGCTGCGCGAACGCTACCGCCTCGATGTCGGCGAGAACACCGCCGAGCGCATCAAGATCGCCATAGGCTCGGCCATGCCGGTGCCCGGTCTGGAGGACATGCAGGTGGCGGGCAAGGATCTCGTCGCCGGCGTGCCGCGCACCTTCACGGTCAAGGCCGAGGACGTGCGCGAGGCCCTCGCCGAACCCGTGGAGGAGATAGCCGGCGCCGTCATGCGCACCCTCGAGCGGACGCCGCCGGAGCTGGCTGCCGACATCTATTCCAACGGCTTCTGCCTTGCCGGCGGAGGCGCCTTGCTGCGGGGCCTGGCGGAGCTGCTCTGCGAGCGCACGAAGCTGCGCGTCTTCCTTGCCGAGGATCCCCTCACGGCCGTCCTGCGCGGCACGGCCAAGGCCATGCTGAATAGGCAGGCCTTCCAGGACGTCTTCATCGCCTAAGCCTTGATCCAGGTCTTGAGCCAGGCCTTGTTCCTGGCAAAAGCCCGCGGCCGCGGCCCGGATCCTGTCTGCAAGCCCTTCCGGCCGCGCAGAAAAGCCGCTCCGGCTGCCTGCCTTCCCCCGCCGTTTCCACCTTGTCCTTTCCACGCGTCCAAGGAGGACCCATGCCGCTCGACCATGCCCAGAGGGTGCAGGCCCTGGACTGCCTTGCCCGCTGCGCGAAGCTCATGCAGGACGCCTGGCACGAGCCGCGCCGCTTTGCCCGCAAGGGGCCCATCGATCTCGTCTCCACCATGGATCTGCGCCTCCAGGAGGAGCTTGCCGCCGGCCTTGGGGCCGTTGTCCCGCAGGCGGCCCTGCTCGGCGAGGAGGGGGCCGATCCCCAGGCCCAGCCGCCGGCAGGCCCGTGCTGGATAATCGATCCCATCGACGGCACCACCAATTTTGTCCACGGACTGCCCATGACCTGCATCACGGCGGCCTTCTGCGAGGACGGCCTGCCTGTCTTCGGCATGACGGCCTGCCCCATGATGAACGAGACCTGGTGGGCTGCCAGCGGCCAGGGCGCCTGGCTGAACGGACGGCCCATCCGCGTTTCGGAGGTGGATCGCCTCGGCGACGGCCTGGTGGCCACGGGCTTTCCCTACGACGTGAGGACGAGCTGCCCCCGGATTGCGGCCAGGCTTTCGGGCGTGCTCGTCGAAGCCCAGGGCGTGCGCCGCATCGGCGCGGCCTCGCTCGATCTGGCCTACGTCGCCATGGGCCGCCTCGACGGCTACTACGAAGGCGGCCTCAAGCCCTGGGACTACATGGCGGGCTGGCTCCTCTGCCTCGAGGCGGGAGGGCTGGTCACCGACGACGAGGGCGGCCCCTTCGGGCCAGGCCGCACCGTCTGCGCGAGCAACGGGCGCATCCATGCGGAACTCCTCGCCGCCATGCATGCCGGCGACGCCCTGCTGGCGGAAGGCAGGCCCGGCCGCGCCTAGTTCCTGCCAGCCGGCGGCTCCGCTTCCCTGCCTGCCGCCTCTCCTGCGGCAGGGGCTTCGTCCTTCGCGCCATGCCGTCCGCGGACGGCGCGCAGCACCGCGGCGCCGCTGGCGACGGCCAGGGCAAGCCGCGGCGAAACGGCGTGGATCAGGCTGTCTGCGATGCCGGCGCCAGCGCCGGCGCCCTTGGCCGGCCGCGGAAGGGGCTTTCTGCCTGGACGGCCCCGGGGCGGCTTGCGGGGACGTCCCCGCCCGGGGCGGCCCGTCTGCCCCGTCTGGTCCGCTTGGCCCGCTTGCCCGGGCTGGCCGTCTGGCGCCGGCGCTTCGGCACGGGCGGCCGCGCTTCCCGCTGCCGCTTCCAGCCACGCCGGCGACACCATGGCCCAGCCCTCGAGCGCGCTCAGGCCGTTCAGGAAGGCTTCCGGCAGGTCGAGCGCATAGATCTGGATCCTGCGCCTCTCCGTGCCCCCGGCCGGCTCGAGCCGCCCCTGCGGGCGCAGGCCGAAGGCTTCGCGGCACAGCTCCGGCGCGCCGCGCTCCAGGGCTTCAAGGGAGGATTCGCCGGGCAGCCGCAGGCTGAAGGCAGCAAAGTCCGCCATTCCGCCGGCATCGACGGCAACGAGGATGTCGCCGTTCCAGCCGAAGCCGAGGCAGGCCGAGGCATGGACGGCGCGGTCCTGGCCCTTCCAGACCTCCTCCCTGCCGACGGCGAGCAGGCGGCCGTCGGACGTGAACACTTCAACGGCGTCGCCGGGCAGATCCTCGGGAAGGAGGCTTGCCGGCGACGCCCCGAAACCCGGGTCTTGGGCCCGGCGCCTTGTGGAGGTGCGGCGTGGAATCGAGTCAGGCTTGCGGGCCATTGTTCGTCCTTCGCCGGCTGGAGCCCGCAGATGCGGAGGCTGTCAGCCGGCTTGAGCAGGCATGCTTTCCCTCGGCGTGGAGCGCCGGGGCCTACGCCAGGGCGCTGGCGGATCCCGGCTTTCTCGCCTGGGGGGCGTTTGGGAGCGGGGGGCATCTTGCGGGCTACATCGCCTGCCAGACGGCGGCAGGCGAGCTCGAAGTGCTCAACGTCGCCGTTGATCCCGCCTTCCGGGGACGCGGGACAGCCAGGCGCCTTTTGGCAGAGGTCTTGCACGAGGCAAGGGAAAAGTCTATAGAAAAATGCTGTCTGGAAGTCAGGCCGGGCAACGCTCCTGCCCTCAGGCTCTACAGGGGCGCCGGCTTCGGACAGGCAGGCCTCAGGCGCCGCTACTACAGCGACGGGGAGGACGCGCTCGTCATGACGCTGGAGCTTTCCTGATCCAGGCTTTCCCCTTGCTCCTGTCCCCCTCCGTCCGGAATCCTCCCCTGGGGGAGGCTTCTCCGCAACCTTCAACTTGCCGGGAGATGACGTATGAAGACGATTATGGCCGCCAACTGGAAAATGAACAAGACCCGCTCCCAGGGCGAAGCGCTGGCGAGCGAGGTGGCAGCCGGCCTCGAGAAAAGGCCCGAGGGCAGGGACGTGCTCATCTTCCCGCCCGCCACGGCCCTGAACATCGTGTCCCAGTCCTCCATGGGCCGCTTCGAAACGGGCGTCCAGAACTTCTATCCCGAAGAGAACGGCGCCTACACGGGCGAAATTTCCGCCTCCATGGTGCACGAGTGCGGGGCCACCTGGGTGCTCGTCGGCCACTCCGAACGCCGCCACATCTTCAACGAGCCGGACGAGCTCATCGCCCGCAAGGTCAACTTCGCCGTGGAGCACGGCTTCAAGACCATGCTCTGCGTGGGCGAGACCCTCGAGGAGCGCGAGGCGGGCGATCTGCGCAAGGTGCTGACCCGCCAGCTCACCAGCGCCCTTTCCGGCCAGTCTCCCGAGGCCGCCTCCTCCGTCCTCGCCGTCGCCTACGAGCCCGTGTGGGCCATAGGCACCGGCAAGACCGCAACGCCCGCCGACATCGCCGAGGCCCACGGCCTTATCCGCGACGTGCTGCGCGCCCTCTTCGGCTCTGCCTGCGAGGAGCTCCCCATCCTCTACGGCGGCTCCGTCAAGCCCTCCAACACGGCCGAGATTCTCGGTGTTGACAATGTCAACGGTGTTCTGGTAGGTGGTGCCTCTTTGGAGGCGAAAAGCTTCCTCGACATTGTTTTCGCCTAGCTACGACCACTAAGCTGGAGGCTTGACTGTGGAGTCGATTATCCTTGCCCTGCATATCGTTGTCTGCGTGCTGCTTGTCATCCTTATCCTGCTTCAGGCAGGCAAGGAAGGCATGGGCGTCATCTTCGGCGGCGGCAACACCTCCGTCTTCGGCAGCTCCGGCGCCGGCGGCCTGCTGGCCAAGATGACCGCTTTCATGGCCGTCATCTTCGTCATGACGTCCCTCAGCTACACCTACGTCACGGGCAAGCACGAAACCAAGGAGTCGGCCGTCGTCAACGTCAAGATTGAGGATGCCGTCCCCGCTCCCGCCGTCCAGCCTGAAGCCAAGCCCGAAGCCGTTAAGCCTGCCGAGGCGAAGCCTGAAGCGAAGCCCGAAGCCGCCAAGCCCGCCGAAGCGAAACCTGAAGCCAAGCCCGAAGTCGCCACGCCTGCCGAAGCCAAGCCTGAAGCGAAGCCCGAAGCCGCCACGCCTGCCGAAGCCAAGCCTGAGGCGAAGCCCGAAGCCGCCAAGCCCGCCGAAGCCAAGCCTGAAGCGAAGCCCGAAGCGGCCAAGCCCGCGGAAGCCGGCAAATAGCCTCCAGCTGCTTTCAACGACGTCTATTCAAAGCCGCGGGCTTGCCCGCGGCTTTTTTCGTGGAGCATGCCATGGCAGACCAAGTCAAGTTTTCCAACAATCCCTTTGCCGGACTCGATGCGGAGCGCTATCCTCGGCAAAGCGTCGCCGGCAGGGCGGCTGAAGAGCTCGTCAAGCAGGCCCGCAAGGCCAGAAAGGCCGTGCCGCCCGAGATCCGCCGGGAGAGCGAGCTCTTTCTGGGCGCCATGGAGGGCGTCGAGCGGCAGGCGCCCCGGGGCAGGGCCGTCAAGGGCATGTCCCCCCGGCAGCCCGGACGCTCCGAAACTGGCGGCTTTGCCATGGCGGAGCAGTGCGGGCTTCCTGCGGCCTCGACGCTGAAGCCCGGCAAGGGCGAGCGCAGGCGCGAAGCGCGGCTCCGCCGCCAGGAGCTTGCGGCCAAGACCGGTGCAGCCGAGGCCTCCGCCAGCCGCGAGGAGAGCGGGGACATGGACATGGCAGCCCTGCTCAGGGAGGAGGGTGCCGATCCGGCCTTTGCCAAGGCCATGCAGGGCGTGAAGCCCCTCAGCGCCACGGGCAGAGAGGTGAATCCCGCCGTGGTGCCCCAGACAGCCGCGCCCGAGCCTGGCAACAACCCTCTGCAGGATCTGCTTGACGGCAAGCTCGAGTTCGCGCTCTCCTTCACCGAGGAGTACTGCGAGGGCTACGTCGTCGGGCTGGACCAGCTCACCGTGGGCAAGCTGCGCCAGGGCGCCTTCAGCCCCGAGGCCAGCATCGACCTGCACGGCCTCAACGTCCAGCAGGCCTTCGAGACCCTGCGCGGCTTCTTCAAGGCCAGCTGGTACCGTGGCATGCGCTGCGTCATCGTCGTGCCCGGCCGCGGCAGGAACTCGCCCGACGGCATCGGCATCCTGCGCGAAAAGCTCAAGCTCTGGTTCACCCAGGAGCCCTTCAAGCGCGTGGTGCTCGCCTTCTGCACGGCCAGGCCCCACGACGGCGGGCCTGGCAGCCTCTACGTGCTCCTGCGCAAGTACAAGAAGAAGGGCCGCGTCTACTGGGACCGCATGCCGCCCGATGAGGATCTCTTCTAGGGCGCGCCGCAAGAGGGCGCTCTTGCAGCCGCATGGCTCGACCCGGCCGGGCGCAGCCGAAGCGCTCAGCGCATTGCCGTTCCAGGAACATGCCCCGCGAATTCTTCGTATCGTGAACGGCGATGTCAGGCCGCCCATGCCGGCTTTCGCGGCTGTACTCCACGATGCGCTCTGTCGTGCAGAACAGGCCTGCGGCAAAGCCGCGTCAACGTTTGGTTCTGCCAGGGGCGAGGGGCAGGCATGGCCGCGCCCCCCGTTCCCGGCAGGCCGCAGGCAGGCGGGACTGCGCTATGCGCTACTGGGGCTCCTCCTCGCTTTCCGGCGTCTTTCCTGCAGCTCTGCCTGCAGATCTGCTCTTGGCGGCAGAGGGCAGGGGGCGTGCGCGCTTTCTGGCGCCGAGGCAGGCGGGCCTGCGGGAGCGGGGCCACCCGGGGCGCATGCTGAGCGGAAGCTCCCAGTTTTCAGGCACGAAACTGTCCAGCATTGCCTGGAAATCCTCCTCCGATTCTTCCGGATCCTTTTCCACTGTCGCGGGATAGACGAAGTCGTGCAGGGGATCGTAGCGCAGCCGCCTGCCGTCGAGAAAGATGGTGTTCGGGCAGCCGATGCCGGCAGCCAGGAAGGCCGTGGCGAGCACTTCGTCGTCCCAGTAGGGATCGAGGCTGATCCAGCGGGGGCGGAGCCAGCAGCGCATGTGCTGCAGCTCCTCCAGCGCGGTCTCGACGTCGCTCTCGGCCGAATTGTAGAGCGCGTGGGCCAGCAGGCCCCAGAGCGCAAGCCCGGCGGCCGAGAAGAGGCCATGCCCCCGGCGCTGGGCTGCCGTGTGCCCCACCGGCACGCGCCGCGTGCAGGCTGCGCCGTTGGCGATGGAGGCCGCCTTCTGGAGGGCGAAGTATTCGTCCAGGGCCTCGGCGCCCGTTGTCTGCCTGCCGCTGAGCAGGCCGACGATGCGCTCAATCTGCCAGCCGTGGCACTCCTTGGCCGTGCAGAATTCGGCAGGACGCTTGCGCAGGGCCTGCCGCTTCTGGGCCTTGGTCGGCTCGCCGCAGATGACGCCGATGTGGAGCCAGGCCTGGCCGTGCCTGGTTCCGGCCTTGACGGGCAGCGTTGAGAAGAAGATGCGGCTGTCTTGGTGGAAGGACAGGTTTTTGGGGTGCTTGACGGCGTCCATGTCCATCTTCGCCAGCGTGGCCCGGAAAAGGGGATCTTCAGCCAGCACCCGGGTGAGGTAGGGCGCGGCAAGGCTGCCGTCCTCGCCGTAGAAGAAGTCGAGGCTGGGGTCGTCGATCATGCGCATGTCAAGCAGGCAGGACTGGGCCGCCATGCCGGCGTCGGCAAGGACGCCGAGCGCCTCGCCAAGGCCGTCGTCAAGTCCGTCCTGCAGGAGCTCCACCATGCCGAGCGGATAGCCCGAGCGCTTCTGGACGGCGAAGAGCCAGCGGCTTTGCGGATCGGGATTGATCATCTTCATGAAGGGGTTTTCCAGGCCTTCCGGCTCGATGGCTTGGCTGTCGATGAAGGCTATGCCCTCCCTGTCCTCGCCGTAGATCTTGGCTGCCTGGGCACTGAAGGCCTTGAGGAAGCGGGCCAGCAGCCCCGGCTGGCCGGCCTGCTCGAGCAGTCTTTGCGCAGCGCCGCCGGGCTGGGGGGCGCCCCGGCGGCCGGGCTCTTCGCCGGCCAGTCCGGAGGCGGGACAGAGCAGGCGCGCCACGCTGGTTTTGAGCCACTTGCCTATGCGTCCGGTGTCCTTGCGGCCGATCGCGTACATGAGGCTCATGGCGCGCACGGCGTCTCTGGGGGCAAGGCCGAGGCTGTCCAGAATGGCCAGCAGGCCCTGCCTGCCGGCAACGGCGTAGGCCAGAAAGGCGCTGCCGAAGGAGAGCGAGGGTATCGACTGGTCCCGGCGGTACTCGTAGTCCCCGGTCTCGGGGGGCATGCGGGTGGCCATGGCCTTCACGAATCTGGACCGGGCCTCCCAGTACCCGAAGGCCCGGGTGTCCCAGGGCACGGGATCAGTCATGGACTGGACTCGTCTGTAGTGCATTCCGCGGCTGCGGGTGGAGATGAACTGGCTCTTTGGCATGGGCTTTCCTTTTGTGAATCTTCGTGAACTTTGATGCATCGGGTGCGCGTCCTGGAGTTGGGCGGCCGGTCTGGCCTAGGATCTGCCGCCTCGGGAGGCTGTCCCGGCCTGGCCGGGCCTGCGCCGCGATCCTGCAGCCAGCCGGGGCAGGGGCCGCGCGTGCGGGCGGCCGATGTGCGCGGGCCTGTGCCGGCGAGGCCAGAAGGGGCGGTCCATGAGATCCGCGTGCATGTCCTCGGGCGTGAGGCTTGCCAGATACTCCGCGAATTCAGGGTCGGGGTCCACCCATCCATCCGTCGATTCCGCAAAGTCGCGCAGAGGATCATAGCGCAGGCGCCTGCCCTCGAGGAAGATGGTGCGCGGGCAGGCCAAGCCGGCAGAGCCAAAGGCCGTCAGGATGTCGTCGTCCTCCCAGTCGGCGGCAAGGCTGATCCAGCGGGGGCGGATCCGGCAGCGCAGCCCCAGGCGGAGCGTTGTCATGAGGCTCGGCAGATGGGGGTCGTTCGAGGACCGCATGCTGTTTTCCATCACGCCCCAGAGGGCAAGCCCCATGGCGCAGAAAAGCTCCTGCCCCCGGATCTGGGCCTGGCTTGCGCCAGCGAGGGCGCGCCGCCGGCAGGGCGCCTGCTTGCAGACTTCAGCGGCCTTGACAAGGGCGAAGTATTCCTCGAAGGCCGCTTCGCCGCTCATCTCCTGGCCGGTCGCAATGCCAAAGCAGCGCTCCTCCTCCCAGGCCAGGCACTCCGCTTCCGTGCAGAATCCGGACGGAAGCCTTTCGAGGGCCATGGCCTGCTGCTCCCGCGTCGCCGTGCCGCAGACGAGGCCCAGATGGAGCCAGGCGGGATGGCCTCCGGCGCCTGCCTTGACGGGGCGCGTGATCGTAAAGACGCGCATGTTCTGGATGAAGGAGAGCCGCTCGGGCCGCTTGAAGGCAGGCTTGCTTCTCTCCGCAAGCAGGTCCTGCAGGCAGGCGTCGTCCTTCCTCACCTGGACGAGGTAGGGCACGGTCAACCTGCCTTCGCTGTCGTAGCAGGCATCGAGGCTGGGATCATTCACGAGGCGCAGGCCCAGCAGACAGCTTGCGGGCTTGATGCCGGCCTCGGCGAAGACGCCGAGGGCCTGCCCGAGGCAGCCCTTGTCGAAATCGGCGCCATGGCGCCTGGAGGGCCAGGCCTCGTCCTCGTTCTCGTTCTCGTCCTCGTCGATATCGATGCCGCCGCTGTCTCCGTCGCCGAAGCTGGCCTCGTCCTCGTTCTCGTCCTCGTGCCCATGGATATCGACGCCGTCGATGTCTCCGCCGCCGAAGCTGGTCTCGTTTTCGTCATCGTCCTCGTCGAGGTCGATGCCGTCGATGTCTCCGCCGAAGCTGGCCTCGTCTTCGCCAAGGTCAGGCGGCTCCGGGAAGCTCTCCCGCTTCCTGATCTCGACGAGCTCCAGCGGAGAGCCCGTGTGCTTCTGGACGGCGAAGAGCCAGCGGCTCGGCAGAGGGGCGTCAAAGAAGAGCGGCATCCACATCTCCTCGACGTCCAGAGCCTTGCTGTCGATGAAGGCTATCTCGTCCTCAGGCAGGTAGATCTCCTCGGCCTGCTCGCGGAAGGCCTTCAGGAAGCGGGGAAGCAGGCCGGGCTGGCCTGCGGCTTCGAGCAGACGCGCGGCCGGGCCGGGATCGCCGGAGCCTTCCCGGGGCTTTTCCAGCAGCCCCGAGGCGGGGAAGAGGAAGCGCGCGACGCTCTCCTCGAGCCAATCGCCGATCCACTCCGGATCGCCGTTCTCTATGGCGTACATGAGGGTCATGGCGCGCACGGCGTCCCGGGGAGCGGCAAGGCCAAGGCCGGCGGCGAGGGGCCAGAAGCCCTGCCGTGCGCCCACGGCGTAGGTTATGAAGGCATCGCCGAAAGCGATCAGATCTTCCCCGTCCCTGCCGAGGCTGATCGCTTCCTCCGCATCGGGCGTCCGGCGGAAGGCCTTGGCCTTCCAGGCTCTGGCAAGGCCTTCCAGGCTCTGGCAAGGCCTGCCTCGCGCGGGAGGGCGCTGCCCTTGCGGGGGGCGCACAAGCTCATGGACGGCGTTCTTCTGCAGCGCGCGGAAGACTGCCGTCTGGCTGCAGGCTGCTGGTTTGGCATGATTCGTTCCCTCCTTGGTGCGGGGCATGAAGAGGTTTGCAGCTGGCCCGCGGTCTGCGCCAGCGCTCTGGCCTGTCCTGCAGCGTGCCGTGGAGCCTGCATGGCGATGTCTCCTTAAACCTGCCGGGCCTGGCTCCGGCAGCTAGGTCTTCTTTGCCACGTGGATGCGGTCCAGCAGCTTGTCGAAGTAGGCATCGTTGATTTCGGCAAGCCTGAGGCTGCGCCCCTGCCGGGTCTTGGCCCTGAAGATCATGACCTCGAGCTTGTGCATCTGCCTGAGCCGCGTCTGCTCGTCCGAGCAGTGCTCCACCATCTCGGCCAGGGAGGAGATCTCCTTGCGCTCCTGGATTTCCGGAGGCAGGCAGCCGGCGTTTTTGAGCACCTTGTAGGCCATGCGCAGATCCGGCGGAATGCCGCTGTCGTCCTCGTACTGGAGCGGCCTGCCCCGGCCGGGCAGGTTGTCGAAGGCGCCTTCGGCCTGGGCCTCGCGTATCTTCTCTTCGGCTATGCTGGCAATGACGGCAAAGGGATTGACGTCTCCCATGGCTGGCTCCTTGGCGCGGACCGCTATGCCTGCTGGTCCGGCTGCGCGTTCTGCCCCTGCAGGCTTTCCTGGCCGGCGTCCTCCGCCTTCCGGGCGAAGAGCTTTTTCCACTGGCTGAGGAGGCTGAGCGCCTCCAGGGGCGTCAGGGCCTCGGGATTGAGATCGGCAAGCATCTGCACCAGGGGATGCTCCCGGGGAGCGGGGGCGGGCCCCGCCGCAGGGTCTGCCAGCGTCCGGCGCCCTTGGGCCGCGCCGGCCTTGGGCCTGTCCCGGGTCTCAAGCTTGTCGAGTCCGGGGAGCAGGGCCGGCTTGAGGACGCTCTTCACATGCCTGCGGCTGGCCTCGCGCAGCTCCTCGAAGCGGTTCAAAAGCTCCGAGGCTCGGGCGACGACGCTGCGGGGAACGCCGGCGAGCTTGGCCACCTCGATGCCGTAGCTCCTGTCCACGGGGCCAGGCAGCAGCTTGTGGAGGAAGAGAATGTCCTTCCCGCTCTCGCGTATGGCCACGTTCATGGTGAAGACGCCCGGAATCTGCCCCTCGAGCTGGGTGAGCTCGTGGTAGTGGGTTGCGAAGAGGGTGCGCACGGCGCCGCCGAAGCGCTGGGCGAGGTCTTCGGCCACGGCCCAGGCCAGGGCGAGGCCGTCGTAGGTGCTGGTGCCGCGGCCTATCTCGTCGAGGACGACGAGGCTTTTCCTCGTGCACTGGCGCAGGATGCGCGCCGTCTCCATCATCTCCACCATGAAGGTGCTCTGGCCCTGGGCCAGGTTGTCCGAGGCGCCGACACGGGTGAAGAGGCGGTCCACGATGCCGATTTCGGCCTGGGCCGCCGGCACGAAGGAGCCCATCTGGGCCATGATGCACAAGATGGCCGTCTGGCGCAGCACCGTGGACTTGCCGGCCATGTTGGGGCCGGTCAGCAGGCAGAGCCTGCGCCTGTCGTCGAGGGTGAAGGAGTTGGGCACGAAGTTCGAGCGCCCGAGGCTTTCCTCCACCACGGGGTGGCGCCCCTCCTGGATGCGGAGCACGGGCTCCTGGACGATGGCCGGCCTCGTCCAGCCGCAGCTGCGGGCCTTTTCGGCCAGGGACTGCCAGTAGTCGATGGACGCCGTGCGGCGGGCTGCCTCGAGCAGCCTGGGCCGAGCGGCCGCCGCCTTGCGGCGCAGCTCCTGGAAGAGGGTGAACTCGAGCTCCCTGCGCTTTTCGGCTGCCTCGAGTATGGCCTGCTCCAGCGCCTTGAGGCCGGGCGTGGTGTAGCGCTCGCCGCTGGCAACGGTCTGGCGGCGCACGAAGTCGTCGGGCAGGGCTTCGGCCTGCTGGGCGCGGCTCACGGCGTAGTAGTAGCCGAAGACCCGGCTGTTGCCGAACTTGAGCTTGACCCGGCATCTGGCCTGGTCGGCTTCGAAGAGCTCCTGCAGGGCCTGCTCGCTGTGCTCCGTGAGCTCAAGCAGGCGGTCCAGCTCGGGGTTCCAGCCGGCCTTGAAGATGCCTCCCTCGGTGATGGTCTGGGGCGCAGGCTCGGCAAGGCAGGCTTCAAGCTCGCTGGCCACGTCCTCCAGTCCGTCCCAGCCGGCCATGGCCTCGGCGAGGCCTGGCGGAAGCCCGTCTGGCCCGCCGCCGGATCCGGGGACTTCGCCGAAGGCCTCGACGGCGGCCTTGACCTGGGGGAGCCTGCGCAGGGAGTCGCGCAGGGCCATGAAGTCTTTGGGCATGGCGCGCTGCAGGTGGATGCGCGTGGAGAGGCGCTCCAGGTCGAAGACCCCTTCGAGCGCCTCCCTGAGGGCGCGGCGCTTCCTGTCGTCGGCCAGGAAGCAGGCCACGGCGTCCTGGATGGCTTCGATGGCCTCCCGGGAGCGCAGGGGCGAGCGCAGCATGGTCTCGAGCAGGCGCCCGCCCATGGGCGTTGCCGTGGCGTCGAGGGCGTGGAGCAGGGTGCCCTTGCCCCGTGCGCCGTTGAGCCGCTGGAAGAGCTCGAGGTTGCGCTCGCTCAGCTCGTCGATCACGAGACAGGCGCCCGTGTCGAGGGGCCGGAAGGGCAGCATGTGGTCGGGCTGGCGCTTCTGGGTCTGGACGAGGTAGGCCGCCAGGGCGCCGGCGGCCCTGGCCAGCATGGGGCTTGCCTGGAGGCCGAGGGCGCCGAGGTCCTTGACATGCTGGAGTTCCAGCAGGCGCGCTTCGGCCTGGCGCAGGTCAAAGGCCTGCCTGCGCCTGCGCACCACGCGCATGGCGGAAAGGTCCGCCGTGCGGGGCGGCTCCAGGCCTTCCTGGAGCAGCAGCTCGCTGGGCGCGTACTTGAACAGCCACTGCCAGCAGGCGGACTCGGCAGCCTCGATGCCGCTCCACTCGCCCGTGGAGACGTCGGCCCAGGCCAGTCCCGCGCGGCCGCTGTCGGCGCAGAGGCAGGCGAGGTAGTTGTGGCGCTTGACGGAAAGGTGCTCGTCCTCGAAGACGGTGCCGGGCGTGACGACGCGGGTCACGGCGCGCTTGACCAGGCCCTTGGCCTGTTTGGGATCCTCGGTCTGCTCGCAGACGGCGAGGCTGTAGCCGCGGGCCACGAGCTGGGAGGCGTAGGTCTCCATGGCGTGCCAGGGCACGCCGCACATGGGCACGGGATTGGCCTCGTTGCGGCTTCTGGAGGTGAGGGTCAGCTGGAGCTCGCGGGCCGCCGTTCTGGCGTCCTCGAAGAAGAGCTCGTAGAAGTCGCCCATGCGGTAGAAGAGCAGGGCGTCCGGATACTGGCGCTTCAGCTCGAGGTACTGCTCGAACATGGGCGTGATGCGGTAGCCCTCGCCCAGGCTGGCGATGCTCGCGGCCTCGTCCTCGGGGCTGTCATCGCTGGGGGAGCCGGCGTCGAGGACCGGGCCCTCGGCAAACTGGCTGCGGTCGGGGCACTGGGGCTTCTGCGGCCTGTCGGCATGGATGCCGCCGCCATGGATGCCGGAACGAGGCGCTTCGGGAATGCCGTTCATTTCGGACGCGCCGTTGACTTCGGACGCGCCGGAGACTTCGGCTTCGGACGCGCCGGGCGCATC
>ODAI013088485.1_pt1 | contig 74636 bp, 67 predicted proteins | sample 1539321 | NCBI WGS metagenome assembly ODAI01 (sample SAMN02144231, study PRJEB22623) | gut metagenome | biome: sheep rumen | host: Ovis aries | place: New Zealand | reverse complement strand
GTTTATAACTGATAATACTATTGCGTTTGAATGTAAGATTAGAGTATTTGACAGTATAAAGCGGATAAGGTTATACTATTTTTCACAAGGCATGAAGTGGATAATGACAGGGTAAAGGAAGGACTTGAATATGGATAACAGAGGATTTTGATTTAGAGAAAAAGCAAAGTTTATAAAAACGAAAGAGGTACCATATGAAATACAGAGAAAATCGAAGAACCAAAGATAAAATCAGTGAGATTGGTATGGGAACTGCTTATATTGCAGAGGCTGAAAGGTCAGAAGCGGTAAAGACAGTCAGACATGCATATGAGAGTGGTATCAATTATTATGACCTTGCTGCAGGTGATGGAAGAGCTTTTGCTATATTTGGGGAAGCATTGTCAGATGTGCGGGATGAAGTAATGTATCAGATACATTTTGGAGCGGATTATTCCAAAGGTAATTATGGTTGGACACTTAATCTTGATACAGTAAAAAGGTCTGTAGATAAGCAACTGAAAGATTTAAATACCGACTATATCAATTATGGTTTTATACATTGTCAGGATGAATCAAAGGATTGGGAAACATACCAAAAGAACGGTATCCTTAAGTACCTTTTGGATATGAGAGATCAGGGGGTGGTAAAGCATATAGGAGCATCGTCCCATACACCATCTGTTATACAGGAGATATTGGATACAGATATGATTGATATGCTGATGTTCTCGGTTAATCCGGCGTATGACTATAATCACGGCGATTATGCATATGGTGGTGTGGATGAGAGAGCAGATGTATATAAGAGATGTGAGAAGACGGGAGTTGGCATATCCGTTATGAAGCCTTTTTCCGGTGGTCAACTTTTAAGTGCAAGGACTTCGCCATTTGGAGAGGCGCTTACCCAGTATCAATGTATAAAATATGCGCTTGATAAGCCGGGAATTCTTACTGTGCTGCCGGGCGCACAGAGTGTAGCGGAGATTGACTTTCTTTTGAAATATTATGAGCAGTCTGAGGAAGCACTTGATTATAGTATCATCGGAACATTTGCCCCACCGGAGGCAAGCGGTAAATGTGTTTATTGTAATCATTGTGAGCCATGTCCTGCCGGGATAGACATAGGTTCGGTAAACAAGTTCTACGATCTTGCCCTTATCGGCGATGATATGGCAAAGGCGCATTACCTGGCACTTGAGAAGAATGCTTCCGATTGTGTCAGCTGCGGACATTGTAACAGCAGATGTCCATTTTCAGTGGATCAGATGAGCCGAATGCATGAGATAAAGAAGTATTTTGAAAATTAGTTCACGCTGTACCCCGGGACCTCCGGGACCGCCCGGTCCAAGAGGTAGAACAGGAGTAAGAGGTCCAACCGGTCCGGCAGGCGGTACAAATCCGGTATCTGCCCATCCGGTGATCATTCAATTATCCTAAAGCGATAACAGGAATAATAAATAAGGTTATCCGTTTTGAATACAGAAAAATCCCTCATATATTGTACTGCTCCCAAAAGTCAGACTTTTTGTGGCTCCCTCATATGTGAGGGATTTTCTGTTTAAATAATGCAATTTATCAGTATATCTCTTGCTGTTTAAAAATCTGTATGATAGTATTAACCATAGAGGACAGGGAAACACTACGGGGAAATTTAAGGAATAGATCCGGCGAGAACGGATACGGTTAAGTATAAGGATATATATCAGAGAAAAAAACAATTAATTATATCATTAGGTATTAAATATATATCATAATATATCGGAGAGATGTATTGACAAATATTAATTATTAAGACAGGAGAATTTTAATATGTCACTATTTAACAGGTTGTTTAAAAAAGACGAAAAAAAGGACGGTGGGAAAAATAATAATTCAGCTTCTCAAGCACAGGATAGGATTCAAATAAAGACATCTTTTGCTACATTTACATATATTAATTATCCAAATGAAGTTGGATATGAAGCGGATTTAGAGTGGTATGGTATGCCGGAAGATGAAGAAGGACGTTTATCCTACCTTCCGGTTGGTTGTTATATAGATTGTAATACACCGGAAACAACAGATGCATCACTTTGTCTTGACCGTTTGACAAGACTGTTTGAGGACAAGTATGGAACAGATACCAGAGTAAAACTGGCGGTGGCTAATTATTTTGCAGATGAAAATGGATTGATTAAAACCAGTTATGGCGAAATGATTTCAAAGGAAGACTTGATGAATGAGCTTGAAATCCGTTTTATATCAGTATGCAGAGACGGGAAAACAACATATTCGTTGTATCATATGAGTCTTGATATCGATGGCGATGTTCATATAATATTTAACGACGATGGCTCTGTAGCTGTTATGGATGAAAAAGAATTTTATAATTTTGAGTAAATATGTGGAATGGTTATTTTCCGGGAACATCCATAGAGCATTAACCGGTGCAGAGGCACAAATTTATCTATAAGCGATAGATGGAATCTTATGCTTTAAAGCATTCAAATGCAATATTTAATACGATTACTATAGGGAAGGATCGGCAGCAATTCTTATTATGGAAATTGTTAAAGTACCAAATAAAAAAAATGAATACAAACGCATAAAGGCTCTTTATCAGGAAGCTTTTCCACCTGAAGAAAGAGCGCCTTTTCATATGATGAAAAGCAGGGCAAAAAGAGAAAAAGCGGATTGCTGGAATTTAATTGAGGATGGTAAATGGATAGGGTTCGCTTATGTGATTAGTTATGAAAATCTGGCATATTTGTTTTATTTTGCAATAGATGAAAAGTTAAGAGGAAAAGGATACGGGAGTACGGCTATTAAAGCAATAGCAAATAGATATCAGGATAAAAAGTTTTTTCTTGCTTTGGAGAATTGGCGCGAAAAGGCGGATAATTCCGGACAACGAATTAAAAGACATGATTTTTATAAAAAAAATGGGATGAAGGATTTGCCATATAAGCTTAGGGAAGCGGGAGTTGTTTATGTGCTGATGGGAAACGGCGATAAGATTGAACCGGAAGAATACAGGCTGTTGATAGACAATTGGCTTGGATTTCCGCTTAAGCTTATCAGGGACATGGAAATTTTAAAAGAATAATTATTTATAAAATGAAGGGTAGCTTTCTATTTCGTTATCGGATGAGAATGCTTCCCTTTCTTTATTTTTTAAATTGTCGCGGTATTTTTTCGGAGTAATTCCCATAAGGTTGTTGAAGGTTTGAATGAAATGACTTTGGGAAGAAAAAGAAAGACGATATGCAATATCCGAGATATTCATATCCGAATATGTCAGCATATCCTTTGCCATCTCGATTTTCTTTTCTCTTATATAATTGCTTATGGTTGATCCGGTTTCCGATAAAAATACCTTCGATAAAAAGCTGGACGATACACCGGTATAGTCAACGAGTTGTTTAACGGTTATTCTGTCACCGATGTGCGCATAGATATAATCAAGGCACATACTGACCGGTCGGGATAAGCGGCCCTTGTACAAGAGGGCATTCATCCTTCCTGTAAAGTCAAGAACCATACAGCTGTGGATTTTTTCAACATCATTTTCTGTTTTGGCATTATCGAGTTTTTTGATGTAAAAATCGCTTAAAGATAATGCCTGTTCGATTTCAAGACCGCGATTTATACAAACTCTTGCTAAAATTCCGGCGGTAATAACCATATGATATTTGAGATTTAATACGGGATCATCGGAAAGCTTACCCATACCGCTTTGATTGCGGAATCTTTTTTCGGCAAGATTTTTTCTTATGGCGGGAATATCGCCGTTGGCTGCCTGACGAAAGAACAGAATTTCTTCATTCATATCACGATGCAATTTATCATCATTTTCCGAAATGTAATTAAAATCCATAGCTTTTCCCCCTCGCATAATAAATATATTATATCATAATTTAAGTAAATGGGTTCACGTATTTTATATTTTTTGGCTTTTTTTGATATAAGTACAAGTTGATTTAATGTTACTATAAATTGAAAAACTTTATTTAACCAAAATTATTATTAATGAAGGAGGAAAAAATGAGAGGATACCAAAAAAGACTCAAAAAGTTGGTAGTTTTGTTTCTTGTATTTTCTGTATTAATGTCCGTGATAAGACCACAGATAAATAATACGGCTTATGCGGAAGAGCAAAATGAAGAACAAAACTTCAACGACACAGGGAATTTCGAATTGGGAACTCCCGGAGATGCGGCAGAGGATGTGTCCTATGCCGAAACTGCAGATGTAACAAAGCAGGATGAAAAAAATGATTCAGATAATATTATCGATGAATCAGAAACGGCAAATGAGGAAGGAAAGTCTGAAGCAATAATAGAGGATATTGCTAACGGACAGACCGAAGATGTTTCCGATGAGGAAAAAACAGAGGAACAGATTGAGGATGAAGAAAAAGAACTTTTTGTATACGTACCTGAGAGCGGATGCAGCGTAACCATAAAGGCACCTGCGGGAAGCCTTCCTTATGATTCAAAAGAGCTTACCGTTTCGGTACGTGAGCTTAATAGTGATACGCTTGAATATGCTGCATATTTTAAGGCAGCAGTGCATGCGCTTAATCAGGACAACGCCGAAAATATCTCATTTGCAAGATTTTTTGACATAGAGATATTAAATAACGGCGAGAAGGTTGAACCGATTTTACCTGTTGAAGTTAAAATCGAATATGACGACGTTCCTGAAATTGCAAACGAAGATGAGATTTCCATAGTTCATTTCGCAAAAGAAGGAACGGAAGTTATAACAGATATAGAATTAAATGAGAATGCGACAGAGATTGTATATGAGCAGGAAAGCTTCTCGATTACGGCAACAATTGCAACGACAACTCCTGCTGCAGTCGGCATACGTGAAGGACATGATTATGTTCTTGTTGCGGAATTTGACGGTAATGCATATACAGTACAGAATGACGGTTCATTAAAGCCGGTGACGGATTATGATGCGATAAACGGTAAAATTACCGAAGATGCCACATTTGCATGGAAGTATACCAGTGTTGGCAGCAAAACTTATCTTCATTATATTTCCGACGGATTTGCATATGACGGTAATCAGCTTGCTACAGAATATGCATATACAAGCTTAGCTCCGGATGATGCTTCCGGTCTTGTTGTCTCTACACCATCTTACAATGATGATAAAACAAAAAGTGTAAACAGGGACAGCAGCGGTAAAGTTATATATGATAATTACCCGGAAGATTATTCTGTAATATATGATAATAATGAAATCAGATCGGAAAATAATAATTATTTGACGATCAGTGCCGATAAAACAAGAATTCAGGGTAATGCAACAAATCCTGATGACGGAGTTAAGTTTTATTTATATAAGGTTGACGATTTGCTGGATGAATATGATTATGGTGGCGGTAAGCCGTATAACCATGTGGTTAATCATATAGATATTGCGATATCTGATACGGTTGAGGTAAATATACCTCTCGCATACGGTAATTATTATGACAAAAATGGTAATCTGGTCATGACTGTTGACAGAGAGCATTATCCGGACGGATACGATCTTAGGGTTGCCCAGGTTGTTACCGTAAGTCAGGAACAGCTTAGAAAAGCCAAGATTAAGGCCTATAAAGCAAAATCGGTAGATGCTAATAACAGAGCCGTTCCGGATACAAATGAATTGACAAATGCATTTTATATTACGGGATATTCGGCCAATGACGAAACTGACAGAAGTTATCCGCAGGTTCGTATTGAAGGAATCTTTAAAATTGCAACCTGTGCGCCGGGAGACAATTCGGATGCAACTACAAAAGCCAACAGATTAAACAGCAGAGTGGTTTATACCGTTGAAGCTGTTCAGCCAAATGTAAGATTTTATTATACTAATCCATATGACCCGAATGAACATCTGTATGATGATAAAGGCAAAGAGCTTTATATAGAAACAGATGTAACAATCAGAGATTCATTTGACTATTTTGATACAAGAAACGAATGCCCGCCGCTTCACGGAACACAATATACAACGCATCCGGGTGAGGATTTCGAAACATATTGGCAGGCCGGAGAGATGCACGGATGGGGTATAAGCGGTATGGACTTCTTACTCTCGGGTGATGCGACCATAAGTAAAATACCTTTTGCTATTGAGATTGAAAATAAAATAATAGATACAGACGGAAATCCGATTATTCCGCGTGATAAAATTACAGGATTTAAGTTTGGAGTATATGTTGATCAGGCGGGGGATTCTGATAGTGTAGTCGGAAAAAATATCAATGGTTATGACGGATATGAAGCAAATACATCTTCATATAATAAAGAAATAGAAAAAACCATAGATATTGATAATGATCCAAGTAAAAATGCAACAAATATCGTTTATGAGTATGATTTACCTGAAGGTATGGTATACATAGACGAGGATAAGAACACGGTTCCCGAAATTATTACAGATAAAGACGGAAACAGATGGGTATATAAGAAAACATTCATAGAAACCGAATATGTCTGGAGAAGAAATGATCCAAATAATGACAGCAGACACTTCAGTAATGATTATAATGAATCGGATTCATCATTTGACAGCGTGCCTGAGGTAATCGGAACTTATAGTGATGGCTTTAATAAATTCCTTGAGTTTTATGTAAGAAATGTTTATGAAAAAATTGAGCCGCCTACGAAGAAGGAAGTATCACCTTATGAAGGAAACGGAACCCTTGGCGAAGTAAAGGTGGGCGATGAAATCGCATATGAAATTTCATATAAAAATTACAAAAACCGCACCGCAGATGTTGTAATCAAGGATAAGCTTGATGCAAATGTAGAATTTGTGAGTGCATCGGATAACGGAGTATATGACAAGGCGTCTCATTCGGTTATATGGACTTTAAAAGATGTGGCTTCGGAAAAAGAAGGAAAGGTTAAGCTTAAGGTTAAGGTTCTTGAAGGTGCTATTGTTGAAAACAACGGTCCGGGAAAGGTTGTTAATGGTGGAGATACAGCAACTGTTAAGGTTGGAAATGATGATGAGTTTACCCTTGAAGTTGTAGAAAATCCGGTAATTAAGACTCCTGCCAAGAAAGAAACCGCTCCATATGAGGGATCCGGTACACTTGGAAGTGTTAAGGTCGGAGATGAGATTACCTACGAGATATTATATAAAAATTATATGAGCGATACTGCAAATGTAATTATTAAAGATAAGCTCGATAAAAATGTTTCATATGTAAGCTCAACAGGTGACGGTGTATATGATGCATCAACACATACGGTTATATGGACTATTAAAAATGTACCTTCGGGCACGGAGGGAAAAGTTGAGCTTAAGGTTAAGGTACTTGAAAGTGCCCGTGTATCAAAGGGCGGACCGGGAAAGGTTGTTAACGGCGGAGAAACTTCAACAGTTAAGGTTGGAAATGATTCCGAGGTTAAACTTGAGATAGTGGAAAATCCGATTGATGAGTCAACAACCGAAGTAACACCTCCGCAGATAACAACAACTTCGACTACCACAAATAAGTCTGTTAAGACGGGAGATACATTTGATTTCGGAATTATCATTGCGTTAATGATTATATCACTTGCCGGAATCGTAATTCTGACCAAAAAAGAAAAGCAATAATTATACGCGCAGATGCGCAAACAGGTCATAAAAAATTATGATATGACAAAAAGAGACCGATTACTGTACCGACCCCCAAAAGTTAGACCAAAAATCTAACGATTGGAGGTCGGTATTTTTATGTCTAAATATTCCTTTTAAATTAAGAAAAATACAGAATTCATTTGATTTCATCAAGAATTATGTTAAAATTATTTCGTGATTGTATTTAGATTAAGCTACATTGAAAGACATTATAAAAAGATAAGGCAAGAGAAACATAATGGATAAAAAAAAGATTACTAAAGATATTTTTGAAATAGGTATTCCTTCATTTTTGGAGACCCTGTTTACGACATTTGCAGGAATTATAGATTCGAAGATGGTGTCGGAGTTAGGCATTACGGCTATATCGGCGGTTTCGGTTACAAATCAACCGAGACTCTTTATTTTTTCGATTTTTTTGCACTTAATACTGTAACATCCTCGCTTACGGCAAGATATCTCGGAAAAAAAGACAGGGATATGGCAAATCGAATATTGGATACTGTATTGAAACTGGTTATTATATTGAGCGTGGTGGCCAGTATTTTTTCCGTTGTGTTGGCAAAACCGATAATGATTGCATTTGCAAATACTTATCAATTAAACCTGAGGAAGATAATGAAATAGTTGAAGATGATGAAGAAGATGACGATAAGTAACAGGTATCCGGTTTTGTTTTTGGCCGATAGGCTTATTATGGAATTGGATTTGGAGGTTTTTGTTTAATCGATGGTTTTATATGATAAAGATATCCGCGAGCCGCTGTTTGATTTTCTTGAGGAAACCTACGGAAAGATAAGGATTATAGAGGAAAAGCAGACAGGAAGTGCAAGAGCGGATGTGGTTATGATTACACCTGATGTGCTGTACGGAATAGAGATAAAGAGTGATGCGGACACTTACACAAGACTAAAAAAACAAGTCGAAAATTATGATATATATTATGACCGGAATATCATCGTGGCAGGGTCTTCGCACGCCAATCATGTAAAGGAGCATGTGCCTGAATGGTGGGGAATTATTACCGTTGAATTGAACGAAACCGGAAAGGCGGATTTTTACATTCTCCGTGAACCAAAAGCCAATCCCGGGGTAAAGGATGAGCGTAAAATTACAATTTTATGGAGAACGGAGCTTAATCATTTGCTTGAAAAGAATGAACTTCCGAAATATAAGGAAAAAAGCAAATTATTTGTTCAGGAAAAGCTGCTTGAGAAGGTACCGGGAGAAATACTATGGCAGCAGGCATATGAAGAGCTCTTTGAAAGGGATTATAATACCATCGCCGATGTGATAAATGAATACAGAGCCGAAAAAGGTCGAAAACCAAGAAGAAAAAAACGCAGGAAATATAAAAAATAAAATGCTTACAGGAGCTTGAAATTATTATGAGTAACCGAGGGAAAAAACTTGATACATTTGAACCGGACTATGTTGTGTTTGACCTGGAGACGACGGGAATTTCACCGTCAAATGATAAGATTGTTGAAATTTCAGCGGTCAAGGTAAAGAACCATAAGGTAATTGATGAGTTTAGCACACTGGTTAATCCGGAGTGTCACATTTCCGAGGGGCAAGTGCTGTAAACGGGATATATGATGATATGGTGAAGGATTCACCGGTTATAGCCGATGTTCTTCCGCTGTTTGTGGAATTCATAGAAGAGTTGCCACTGGCAGGTCACAATATTCATTCTTTCGATATGAAATATATATATCGGGATTGTGAAAAATATCTTGGTATGATACCCGGAAATGATTATATAGACACATTATATATTTCAAGAAAATGCCTGCCGGAAATGGCACATCACAGATTGACGGATCTGGCACAACATTATGGTATATCCACAGAAGGCGCACACAGGGCATTAAAGGATTGTCATATGACGCAGCAGGTTTACGAATTGCTTAAAAATGAATCAGAGCTTGTTTCGTCCGGGGCAAAAACAATTCCCGTATGTGAAAGGTGTGGAAAAAAGATGATACTTCGAAACGGAAAATTCGGAGAATTTTGGGGATGTCCGGGATATCCCGGTTGTAATTTTACAATTAATGTCAGAAAAAATAAGGGTCTGATTTAGTGACATAGTTTATAATATAAGCATAAGATATTATAGAGTCAAAAAACGGAGGATTTGTCAGATTTATGAATACTACTATTTTTATGGGACTTATGATTCCCTTTATCGGTACAGCGCTTGGAGCAGCGTGTGTATTTTTATTAAAAAAGGAGATGAGCTTTAAGCTGCAAAAAGCACTTTCGGGATTTGCTTCAGGTGTAATGGTTGCAGCGTCCATATGGAGTCTTATCATACCGGCAATGGAGCAGTCGGAGGATATGGGACGGCTCGCATTCCTTCCTGCATTTATCGGCTTTTGGATGGGGATTTTGTTTTTGCTTTTTCTTGATATGGTTATACCGCATTTACATATAAATTCCGATAAGGCGGAGGGTCCTAAAAGCAAGCTTGCAAGAAAGACAATGATGGTACTTGCCGTAACGCTTCATAATATACCGGAGGGTATGGCAGTCGGTGTTGTATATGCAGGATACAAGTCAGGTAACTCCAATATCACTGTTGGGGCGGCGCTTGCGCTGGCACTTGGTATAGCTATTCAGAATTTCCCGGAGGGTGCTATTGTATCTATGCCGCTTGCAGCAGAAGGAAAAGGTAAAGGCAATGCGTTTTGGAGCGGTGTGATGTCCGGAGCCGTTGAACCGGTTTTTGGTTTTCTGACTATATTGGCGGTTGGCTTTATAGTTCCTGCCATGCCATACCTTTTAAGCTTTGCGGCGGGAGCTATGATGTATGTGGTTGTTGAGGAGCTTATACCCGAAATGGCGGTCGGAGAACACTCAAATATAGGCGTCATTATGTTTGCAATCGGATTTACGATAATGATGGCTCTTGATGTGGCGTTGGGATAGTAAAAATGCCCGAAAAATGTGCTGAAAGTTACAATTCAATGTTTAAAAAATCGATTATTTGTGATAAAATACCAATATCGGATACTTTTGGGTTAGATATTGTAAACGAGGTTTAATGTATGTTTGGAGTATATTTCGGAAAATACCTTATGGATGAGGGGATAATTCCCGAAGATTATTATTACGGATTGCTTGAAGCAACTAAAAATTCCAAAGTAAAAATGGGACTTCTGGCTGTTGAGTTCGGCTATATGAGCGAGGAGCAGGCAGCAGAGGTTAATCTTTTGCAACAGCAGCAGGACAAAAAGTTCGGCGATATAGCTATTGAAAAAGGATATCTTACCGAGGAAGAGGTTGCGGACCTGCTTGATGAGCAGGGTGATTCATATCTTCTTTATGTTCAGGCTATTATGGAAAGCGGACTTATGGATCTGAATAGTCTGAATGAACATTTAAAATCTTACCGAAAAGATAAGCACCTTACATTAAACGACCTTGAAGCAATTAAATCGGGAGATATTGACAGAATTGTTCCCGTGTTTATGAAGAATCCGGACATTCCTATACAAATTAAAGAATATGTTTATCTTACATCAAGAAATATTGTCAGATTTGTAGACCGTTTTTTCCGTATCGATAAGGTTGAAAAGCTTTCCGAATATGAAGCGGATTGCATGGTATACCAGAGTCTTCACGGAGATAACAACTACCTTACCGCATTTGGCGGAGATGAAAAAGGTATAAAAGCCATAGCTGATGGTTTTGTAAGAAGTATATATGGAGATATAGAGAGTTTTTCTTATGAAGGCACAGATGTTTCGGCAGAAGTATTAAATGTAAATAACGGACTGTATGTAACAAAATTAAGCAGTGTTGGTATTAAAGAAGTTTCGGATTCACCGGTTATAAAAAATGAAAAAACAAAAATTACAGGTGTTAATGATTTTTATAAGATTCTTCTTTCAGTTGAGGGAGCCGCGGTTGATTTGATAATCTGCTTCAATAATGATTGGACCGTCGAATAAGACAATATAATTAACCTGGATTCCCGAAACACATAACTATGGTTTCGGGAATCTAGGGTACAGGAACATATATGATCTGGCAGAGACACGAAGATGGACAAAAATCAAAATCATGGGGAAAGAACCAACGAGTACTTGACACATACTCGAGTCGAGCAAAACTAGAAGCTTCAATGGGTTTATGATAAAATATTAGAATCGGTACTGTTGTGGGGTTTTACGGAAGAGGAGGTACATATGTTACATTCATTTACGAGAAACTATAATGATCTTTCGACGGAAGCGGGGTTTCAGTTTGAGTTTTACTGTGATTGTTGCGGAAACGGAGCGAAGAGTACATTTGTTGAGTCGAGCACATACAAAAACCGCACAAAAACAGAGAGAAAAGGCAGACTTGCGTCTACGATCGGAAGCTTTCTGGGTGGGAAAGCAGGTGAGATCGGATGGGCTCTCGAGCGAGGAAGCGATCTTGTAAGTGACCGCTTCAGCAATCAGTCTCCGGAATGGCGAAGAGAACAGGAAAGATGCTTTGATTCCGCGCAGGCTGAGGTTCAGCCGCTGTTTAAGAAATGTCCGGCTTGCAATAAGTGGGTATGCGCGGACTGCTGGAATGAGGATGAAGGTCTTTGCACTGAGTGTGCTCCGAGGGAAGCGAGTTATGTGGCTCAGGCGAGAAATCAGGCTATGCGCCGAAATATAGACGAAGCGGCTGAAACTGCAACCGTATGGCAGGGCAAGATTGAGACCAGGACCACTGTATGCCCGAAGTGCGGAAAACCTGCCGGAAGCGGAAAGTTCTGCAATCATTGCGGATCGCCGCTCGGAACACAGCGTTGCCCGAACTGCGGAGCAGAGGTTGCGTTAGGATTGAAGTTCTGCGGCGAGTGCGGGTCGTCAATGCAAAAGAGCGGCACCTGCCCGAATTGCGGGTTTGAGAACGAGCCCGGTATGAAATTCTGCGGCAGCTGCGGAACGAAGCTCTGATGAAATACAACGGACAGGTATCGGGAAATGAAACAGTCATTGTTATAGAGAAGGAAGGAATCCGCTTTAACGATAAGTTGCTTGATTATGCCGATGTGGAATCCATTCTTCCGATCAATCACAGGATCAGGATCCGTACGTTCTCACAAGGGGAACTCGAGATATCGATGCTGGGCTTCTCCTATGACGGATTCTGGGAAGAGTTAATGGACTGTTTCGGAAATCGGAGCTTGGAATCTTTGTTTGTGGATGAAGAACAGATTATGCTCTGTGAGGGCGAGTATACGATCCCGCAGGGTAGCGGTCGGGGGAAGATAGCGCTTTATTCGGATTCGATATGTGTTCTTCCGCAGACATGCCATGCGATTAGAATCCCGCTTTGTTTTACCGAACGGTTGTGGTTAGACGGATACAGCTTTCATATCTTGATGCAAACAGGCGAGCAGTTCACGGTGGGTAAGATGGGCTATGATACGAAGCCTTTTGCCGAGAGGGCGGAAAAAACAGCCTTGCAGACAAAAAATATGCGAGAGAATGCCCTGCGCGATACGCCGCTGAACGAACCGTTTGAAGAAAAGGGACTTTTCAGAACCAAGCGGCCGGAGCAATATTGGAATGCGTCATTCGGTGCCGGGTGTTGTGCTGTGGAGCTATACACGGGGGAAGATGCAGCTACTTATCTTTACAGATTCTCAGAGACTCGAGAGCAGTTTCTTAAGAAATTGGAAATTGCAATGGAGGCTATGGGTACGCATCGTGAAGTTATATATATGTCGGATGAACAGTTATCGGAGAAATCGCTTTATCTTATGTCGGTAAACAGAACGCCTGCTGTTACATATCTCAGAGAGCGTTCTGCCGGAAGGCTGATCCACGGAAAGAATTATAATGAAAGGTTGAAGGAGTTTCTTCGACCGTAATAAACAACTGTTTTAAGCAAAGACAAGGTGAAAATATGATCGAATTGATAATCGAATGTCTTGTAGACCTGATCATTGCTGACGGTGCGGAGACTGTGTCTGGTTCGGAACGCACAAAGGGCTGATCAAAAGGAGCGAAGATCGCCGTCGTTGTCGCGGCGATCCTGTGGGTTATCGCGGTGACGGCCGTGCTGGCCGTATGCGGCGTGACTTACTTTATGAGCGGTGATCGCGAGGTGGGTTTGATCCTGCTGCTTGCAGGGATCGGATTCCTGATCGTCACGATCGCAAGATTCAGAATCGTTTATGTCAGTGTTCGTAAAAATAACGACAATAGGGAATAAAATAAGCTCCGGCGTATTGCCGGAGCTCGTTGCCTTTTATGTTTGAAGAATCACCTGCGTTTATCGGCTTTTTTCTCAGCCTTGATCCACTTGGAAATCTATTTCTTTTTGGCGTAGTTTCTCACGTTTTCCCTGCTCAGACTCAGATATAGGTCATAGCGTTCCTGCGAAAGCTCTCCGCTTTTGATCGCAGCCTTGATCGCGCAGCCCGGTTCGGATTCATGCCTGCAGTTGCTGAATTTGCACATGCATTCAAGTTCCGCGATAGCGGTAATTATGCTTCTTTATCAAGCTCATCATAATATGAAACATAATTTCCTAAATGCTTCTTACTGGTATAAGTTCCTTCGTCAGCATGTTTATAAAGATCTTCAAATGAATATTTGTCGTCATTCTGATAAAATGCTATACCAACACTTATGAAATAGCCTTTTCCGTCCATTTCCTCTATATGAGTATTATCAATCATTGTAAACAGACGATCTATTATTTTTTCGGCAGCAAATTTGGTATGTACATCAGGAACAAATACTGCAAACTCATCACCACCGAGTCGCAAGATTATATCATTTGCCCGGAATGCACTCTGTAGGGTTTTGGCAAAAGCTATGAGAACCTTGTCACCTGTATTATGACCATAGGTATCGTTGATATTCTTAAACTTGTCAATGTCCATAAGTACAAACATACCGCCCTGACCGTTTTTGATTAATTGACGAATTCTGGATTCGCCGTAACCACGATTGCATACACCTGTCATCTGATCTGTTTCCGAGAGGTATTGAAGTTTATCCTGACGTCTCTTAGCTTCGTCTATTATCTCGACCATCCAAAGTACACGTAAAAGCATACCTGCGGAGCTTTTTTCGGCGACTACAAATCGTGCACGACACCATACATCTGCATTATTCAGATATTCAAGAGTAATGGTATTTGTGTTCTCAAGACGTTTATCCAAGGTGTTAAAATCAATAAATTCAAGTATTTCGCTTCTGGATTTCTCTGAGCTGATGGCCTTCATAACGGTTTTGATTTCTTCGCTGGCATTATCACCGGATTCTTTGATATAATCCGAAACTCTTTCTGTAGAACGGCTGATTTCACTGTAGGTATTATCCTTAAGGTTAATATCAAACATGGCAGCATATATATGTGACATGGACTCAAGTTGCAGGTTAAGTCTGTTTGTTTCTATATGCTTTGTACTGATATTACGAATCATGATTATGATGATAAGCAATATAAAACACATGGTAGCATATGAAATAAAAAGAATTATTTTTAGAGGCTTAAATGCTTCCGTGCCGTTTATGACATAAATGCTGTACCAGCCTGTGCCGATTTTTTGAGCAAATACAATATATTTTGTTCCGTTATAGTTTAAGGTAAAATCGTATTTGTGTTTATTAATGATTTTTTTTGTTATAGTGCTTTCAAGAGTGTTTTTTTCGTTAAGGTAGTTTTTACCGAGTTCACTTTGTTTCGAGTGAGAAACAACATCGCCTTCAGAGTCAAGTACCATGGCAAAATCATATTTGTTATCAACGACGTTGTTGGTAATAGTCTGCAATCTGTCGAGACTTAAATCGAGAGCTATTACGCTTTCCTTGTCCGATAAAAGTTTGGCAATAGTCATCATAATTGTGCCGGTCTGTGAATCAAGGTATGGATCTACCCAAACAATTTCACCTTCCGAGTTGGCTGCCCTAATATACCAGGGACGCTCGGTTGCTACATAATCATCATCCGGTACCCAACCTGTGCTGTCAAGATATTCGCCGTTAATATATCCGTAAAGACCTGTATAATTATCATCTATTACACTGATGATACTGTCGGTTTCATGCTCCAGATAAGTTAAAATTGTTCTGTTATCAGCATTTTCCCTTAAATAATTATCAACTTTGTAGGATGAAAGTTTTATGGTATCTATACTCGAAATAAGATAAGCATCTATCTTTTGCGCCGATCCAATTGCATTATGCTCTGATTCTTCAACTATCACATCCTTTTTGGTGTTATATAATACACCGAAGTTAATGGAAATGATAGTTATGGCGAATATAAATATTATAATGACCAAAACGATATTTTTTTTACCTAAGGTATCAATAATTTCGCGTGCGGTGGCTTTATTATTATTCACCGTTCTCCCCCCATGTATTCATCATATAAAAATACAAAATACCTTATTCTATATTATTCCTAATGCTAAATGTTGTCAACTAAATATTTAGTATGAGACTTGATTATAGTTCGTATTTTACCTGTTTATAGGATTCGTAAAGACATTTTGAGGTTTTCTTTTTTATAAAAAAGTGGTAAAATATTTTATACTGGGGATTGATTTTTTGGATATTTGTTTTGGAGGATGTATATGATTCGACAAAGGATTGTAATAGCTTTGGGGACAATGACTACAACGGTTGTTCTTGTGTGTGTCGCTTGTCTGTTTTTATTTAAAATGAAATTTGAAGGCTCCGTTCATGAGGATAACAAGGATTATTATATGGATTGGCATTATGATGACGGAACGGATTGTGACTTGCTAAAGCTTGATTTTGATAAGAATGGTGTTATAGAAAAGAAAGCAAATTGGAAGGAGGACAGCGGTTCGTCAATTTGTTTTGAAACGACCAATCTTACGTTTGATATGTATTTGGATGATGAACTGATTTATTCTTTTCATCCTAAGCTTGGAGGATTGTACGGAAAGTATTACGGAGAATATATACATACCGTTAAAATGCCTTCATTTACAGAGGATAAAACCCTGCGAATAGAATATACGGCTCTTAATACGGAAGTTAGATGGACGCAGTTTCGATTTATGAAAATCGGAGACTCCTGGAGCTATGTAAAGGATTTCGTTAAAAAATATGCACCGAGATTTGCAACCTGTTTTGTTATATTTTCCTTCGGTTTTGTTCTTGTCATATTTGGTCTTATATTTGGTAAGACAAGTATGGGTTCCATTGAAACTATATCTTTGGGTGTTCTTGCTATGCTTCTCAGTGTTTGGACCAACGGAGGAACAAAGATATTTATGCTTCTTACCGGTAATTCCGCAGCGGTAAGAACGGTTGAGTATTTTATGCTTGTATTGTTGCCTATGCCGGCATTGTCATTTACGGCATATCTTACAAGGAGCTTTAAAAATGTATTTATTTGGTTGTCGGCAGTACTTACCTTTGTAAATTTTGTTGCGAATATAATACTTGTTTCCGGCGGATGGACGGATTATCATGAGCTGTTAATATATACTCACTTAAATATCCTTATAGGCATTGTAATAATAATTTATCTTATTGCAAATGCATTTAAGCGGAAGGTCTTTAATAACCTGGGTGCCATAATAGTTCTTTCGGCATTTATAATTCTTATGATATCGGGAATTATTGATTTTGCGTTTTATTATGGTTCCGGAACACTTGATACAGCGAGGTTTACAAGAATCGGTCTATTAATATTTGTATTCCTGCTTGGCTTTCATGAGGTTAGAGAATCTATACATGTTAGTAACAGGAGTCTGGATGCTGATGAGAAAAACCGCCTGGCACACATAGACGGACTTACCGGTCTTTTAAACCGACTTGCTTTCAGCGAGAAGGAAAACGAGATAGCGAGAAGAAGGAACGGACAATGCGTATTTGTTGAGCTTGATGTAAATAACCTCAAAAAGGTTAATGATAATTACGGACATACTGAGGGTGATAAGCATATTATCGGTGCTGCAAATGCGATAAATAAGAGCTTTGGACAGTACGGAAGTATATACCGTGTGGGCGGTGATGAATTTGTTGCTATAATCGAGGGATACGAGGCTGAAGCAAAGGCGAGTGCGGCAGCCGAAGAGCTGGTTGATTGTTATAACAAATATAATGAGAAACATAATCCTCCGGTTGAGCTTGAGATTGCATACGGATTTGCGCTTTATGATTATGATATGGGCGATCCCGAGCAGGCGGAGCGTGTAGCGGATGACAGAATGTATGAATGCAAGAGAAATTTGAAAAATACCGCAGCAGTAAAGGAAGCCATGAAAACTGCGGGATTCAGTGTTGATTAGGAGGAATGTGTTTCGTGGAGATAAAAGATGAGAGAATAGATGCCGGCAAGGCATTTGATTGGGGTAAAACCTCGAAGGAATACGCAAAATACAGAGATATTTATCCTGATATTTTTTATAAAAAAGTTGTGGACAGAGGCTTATGTATAAATAATCAGAGAGTCCTTGATCTTGGAACGGGTACGGGTGTATTGCCAAGGAATATGTATGGCTACGGTGCGACCTGGACGGGTACGGATATTTCACCTGAGCAGATAGAACAGGCGAAGCTTCTTGCCAAAGAACAGAACATGAAGATTGATTTTATGGCTGTTCCTACCGAACAGGTGGATTTTCCCGATGAAAGCTTTGATGTAACTACAGCATGTCAGTGCTTTTGGTATTTTGATCATGAAAAGGTTATGCCGAAGCTTGCAAAGCTTCTTAAGCCAAAAGGAAAGCTTTTGATTTTATATATGGCATGGCTTCCGTTTGAAGATAAAATCGCGGGCGCAAGTGAAGAGCTTGTCCTTAAATACAGTCCAAACTGGTCAGGTGCCGGAGAAAAAAGACATCCGATTTGGATACCGGATGTGGCATATGATTATTTTGAGCTTGAAGAGCATGAAGAGTATGATATAAAAGTGCCTTTTACCAGGGAATCATGGCATGGAAGAATGAGAGCGTGTCGAGGTGTCGGAGCATCATTATCGGAAGATATGCTTGCAAAGTGGGATAAGGAGCACAGAGCACTTCTTGAAAAAATCGCACCTGAGGATTTTGAAGTGCTTCATTATGCTGCACTTGCCGTTCTAAAAAAGAAATAATTCACAGGATAGTAAAATAATTTAAGGCAGGAATCAGAAAAATGAATAAAGAGATTAGCAGAGATAAAATAATAGTTAGAACAAGTATAATCGGAATTCTGGCAAATGCATTTCTTGCCGGCTTTAAGGCGGTGATTGGCTTTACATCAAACTCGATTGCTATTGTAATGGATGCGGTAAATAACTTATCGGACGCGGCAAGTTCGGTTATTACAATCGTGGGAACAAAGCTTGCCGGAAAGGAAGCGGACAGAAAGCATCCTTTCGGATACGGAAGAATAGAATATCTTAGTGCAATGGTTATTTCCATGCTGGTGCTTTATGCCGGAGTGACTGCATTTGTTGAATCGGTAAAGAAAATCATAAATCCCGCAACACCTGATTACAGTACGGTTGCGCTTGTAATTGTAGCTGTTGCCGTTGTGGTTAAGATTGTTCTTGGAAAATATGTTAAAAGCGTCGGAAAAAATGTAAATTCGGATGCGCTGGTTAATTCGGGTGAGGATGCGGTTCTTGACTCGGTAATTTCCGCATCAACACTTGTTGCTGCCGCAGTATATCTTATATTTGATATATCTTTGGAAGCATGGCTTGGTGCGCTTATAGCGATAGTCATTATAAAATCGGGTCTGGAAATGTTAAAGGATACTCTGTCCAAAATACTCGGAGAGCGTATAGACCCTCAGCTTGCCAGAGACATAAAAGCAACAATAAACGAATTTCCTGAGGTAAACGGTGCATATGATTTGATTATGCACAATTACGGACCGGATTCATATCAGGGTTCGGCGCATATCGAGGTTTCCGATGAGCTTTCAACGGATGAGCTTGATAAGCTTGTAAGGCGGATTCAAACAAGAGTATATAATAAGCTTGGGGTTGTACTTACGGCAGTAGGAATTTATTCCCACAACTCAAAGGATACCGAAGCGGTGGCAGTAAGAGAAAAGGTTGCGGCACTTGTTAAAGAAAATCCGTATGTATTGCAGATGCACGGCTTTTATATGGATAAGGAAGAAAAAACCATGCGATTCGATATTGTTGTAAGCTTTGATGCAAAGGACAGAAAAGAGGTGCATAGGGAGGCTGTCGAGAAGGTTCAGAAGGAATATCCGGATTATACATTATTCATTTCCATGGATATGGATTTCAGCGAGATTTAAAGTCAGAGAATCGGCAGTGTACAAATAAGATATGTTGAAATTAAGAAAGAAATAAAGGACAGATAAAGATGGACGGCATAACTACAGTTATTTTTGATATGGACGGAACGGTGCTGAATACACTTGATGATCTTACGGCATCGGTTAATTATGTGCTTGAAAAATTCGGAATGCCAAAGCGAAGCAAAGAAGAATACAGACAATTTTTCGGAAATGGAATTAAATATGCACTTAAATGTGCAGTACCAAAGGGTACTTCGGATGAAGTAATAGAGGAGATGCTTCCATATTTCAGAACTCATTATAATGAGCATTGTCTTGATAAAACAGGTCCGTATGACGGAATTTTGGAGCTTATGAAGAAGCTTAAGGAAAAGGGATATAAGATGGCGATTGTCTCAAATAAGATTGATTCCGCCGTCAAAGAATTAAATGAAAGATTTTTCTCTGAATATGTGGAAGTGGCTATCGGTGAAAAAGAGGGTATAAAAAGAAAACCCGCTCCGGATACCGTCTTTGCCGCATTGGATGAGCTGAACAGTAAAAAGGAAGAAGCAGTTTATATAGGTGATTCGGAGGTGGATTATCAGACTGCGGTAAATTCGGAAATACCATGTATATCGGTTTTGTGGGGCTTTCGCGATAAGGAAAGACTTATTAGAGAGGGCGCAACGATATTTGCGGATAGTACAGAGGAAGTATTTGATATAATTGTTTCTCAAAAATGAAAGATTAAACCGTGAAATAAATTCTTATTTTGCGGTTTTTTTTATGAGCTTTATTTATTAAGATTGACACTCACAAAAAAGTAATATAATATAGTTAGTTGAAACAAACCAAATAATCAAACGAGAAGGAGGCATTATTATGGCTAAAAAAATCGTGGAATTTATAAATGTAACTAAAAAATACGGAGAAAAAGATGCTTTGCAGCTTGCAAACAATGATGTTAGTTTTTCAATAGAAGAGGGAGAGTTTGTGGTAATTCTCGGACAGTCAGGTGCCGGAAAGTCCACGGTTCTTAATATGCTCGGTGGTATGGATGTTCCGACTTCGGGAAAGGTTATTGTTGCCGGTCAAGAGGTTTCCGCCATGAACGACAAGGAGCTTTCATCATATCGTGCGGATACTATAGGATTTATATTTCAATTCTATAATTTGCTTCCGTCACTTACAGCGCTTGAAAATGTTGCATTAACTAAAAATATTGTGAAGAACGCAAAGGATCCGTTAAAAATGCTTGAAGAGGTTGGGCTTGGAAATCACAAAAATAAATTTCCCGCGCAGATGTCGGGAGGAGAACAGCAGAGAGTATCAATTGCAAGGGCGCTTGCTAAAAATCCAAAGATTATTCTCGGCGATGAACCTACCGGTGCACTTGATTCGGAAACCGGTGTAATAGTGCTTGAACTGTTACAAAAGCTCAGTAGAGAGGATAAGAAAACCGTAATTCTGGTTACACATAATGCGGATATAGCAAAGTGTGCCGATAAGGTTATCCGAATGAAGAACGGTAAAATCCGTGAGATTAAAATAAACGAAAACCCTGTACCTGTAAGGGAGGTTGAGTGGTAATGCTGTTTAAGAAAATGATTAGGGAGATAGGCAAAAATATAGGTCAGTTTTTATCAATATTTATCCTTTCATTTCTTGCAATTTCCCTTTTTGCGTGTATGAAAGCAAGTAATATAAGTGCATATAATAAACTGGATGATCTTTATAAAAGGACCAATAATGCAAACGGCTGGGTTTACAGCGAAGGCTTTTCCGAAGGACAGCTTGAAAGCATAAAGGCTCTTCCTGATATTAAGGATGCAGAGCTTCGTACGCATATTACGGCCAATGCAAAGGATAATGATCAGGCTCAGCTTGAGGTGTTTATTCTGGAGGAAAACATAGTTGCAAAGCCTTTGGTTACCGAAGGTGAGGCTTTTGATGTCGACGATACGGACTCTGTATGGATTTCGGAAAGCTTTGCAAATGCATGGAATATCAAACCCGGCGATAAATTCAGTATGGTATATCAGGGTATTTGTGTTGAAAAAACTGTTGCAGGTCTGGTCGTTTCACCCGAATATCAATATTTAAAGGCTGATAAGGATCTGGATATAGTTGTTAAAAATATCAGCATTGTTTATGCGTCGGCGAAAGATTATCCGGGATTTCCGAGAAATGAGCTTGTATTTACAACCGATAAAAAGAACGTCAAGGGAATGGAACAGGAGATTTCCGATGCATTAGCCGGTGACTATGCCGTTTTTTGCGACAGAAACGATCTGCCGGGTATAAAGGTTATGATGGATGAGCTTAATCAGCATGATCAGTTTGCCGTAACATTTCCGATAGTTTTTATAGCGATAGCACTTCTGGTTATCATGACCACCATGAATCGTATGATAGACAAGCAGCGAGTTCAAATCGGAACCATGCGTGCCATGGGTATGAAGAAAGGAAAGATTACGCTTCATTTTTTAAGCTACAGCTTTTTTGTCTCTTTGTTTGGATCGATTACAGGTGTCTTTGTCGGAACATATTGCTTCGGCGAGGCGGTAGCTAAAATATTCCGTGACTGGTACCAGATTCCGGGGTGGACCGTGGAAATGGATGCGAGCTTTATTGTAGTAACTATGCTCATAATAATATGCTGTACAGGGGCAACGTATTTTTCATGTCGAAAGGTTATGAATGTTCATCCTGCAGAATCGCTTCGACCGGCACCTCCGAAATCCGGAAAAAATACTATATTTGAAAAGCTGCCTTTCTGGAACAGGCTCGGTTTTTCGTCACAATATAATTTAAGGGATATTTCCAGAGGCAAGCTTCGTGCGTTTATGGGAGTTTTCGGAACGACAGCGGGTATGCTTCTTATGGTAGCGGCTTTTTCTTCATATAAAACCATAAAAGATACTTCAAGCTGGACCTTTGACAAGCTTCAAAAATATAAGGCAGAGGTCGATTTTTCCGGTGGTACGGAGATTTCCGAAGCGGAGAAGGTTCGCAGCAGCTTTGACGGAGAGCTTGTTTCGGCACAGTCGGTTGAGATTGCGGCAAAGAAAAATGCCATGGCTGACGACAGAAGGTCAACAACCATGATGATCATTGAGGGAAGAGGTAATTTTGCATTAACGGATGTAAATCAGGATATAGTAAAGCTTCCTCCGGGAACGATAGCTATTACACAAAAGCTTGCGAAGGCTCTTGGAGTCAAGGAAGGCGATGTGATATATTGGCATATCTATGAAAAGAATACCTGGTATGAAATGAAGGTAGGTTTGATAAACAGAAATCCTAACTTACAGGGTATAACCATGCTTAGAGAGGATTATGAGGCGCTGGGAAATGAATTTATACCGGGCATATTATATACAGATGAAAATGTTACATATGATGAAGTCCGTAATATATCCGAAAGTGTACTCGCGGTTCATGACGATACGGATTTAAAGGAAAGCTTTGATATAATGATGAGCATGGTGAATGCCATGATAGGCGTTTTTATTGCATTTGCTTTGATCCTTCCGATAGTAGTGCTTTATAATTGCGGTAATCTTTCTTTTAATGAACGTGTTAAGGAATTTGCGACGCTCAAGGTTCTTGGTTTTTCGACAAAAAGAATAAGGAAGCTTTTGGCACTGCAAAACCTTTGGCTTTCGCTTATAGGTGTTTTGATAGGAGCACCTTTCGGAACCATATTGCTGCAATATATGTTTGATTCCAACGGTGACAGTATGGATTATCAGGTTGGAGCGGACTTTTGGTCTTATATCCTTTCAGGTATTGTCGTACTGGTCACTTCGGTACTTGTAAGCTTTATGTTTAATAAGCGAATTAAGAAGCTCGATATGGTAGAAATCTTAAAGGGTATGGAATAAAAAAAGATTGTATAAAAGGCGGTTTGACAGATATTCAATCATTTTATTATTTGCTTATGGACTTATTATTATCAAACTGATAAAATTAAGAAAGATTGGGGAATTGAAAAAGGGGTGAAAATATGTTAAAGGATTTCACGTCGGAATATAAATCAAAGCTTCGAACACCGGAGGAAGCGGTTTCGGTAGTTAAGAGCGGAGACTGGATTGATTACACAAGCTGTCTTGGTAAGCCGGTTTTGCTTGACAGAGCACTTGCCAAAAGAAGAGATGAATTAACCGATGTAAAGGTTCGTGGAAATCTTATGTCGGGACCGGTTGAGATTGCGGAGTGTGATGAGAGTCAGGAGCATTTCATATATCATAGCTGGCACTGCTCATCTTATGAGAGAAGACTCTGTGATAAGGGACTCTGCTATTATATACCTATGGTTTTCCATAATAATGCGGCTTACTATGAATTTTTTCTGCATGTAAATGTGGTTATGGTAAGCGTTACACCTATGGATGCACACGGTTATTTTAACTTTTCGGTAAATACGGGCGTTGCGGCGCCGATTGCACGTATGGCTGATATCGTAATAGTTGAGATAAATGAGCATCTTCCGAAGGTGCGTGGCGGTTATGATGAATGCATTCATATATCGGAAGTTGATTTTATCGTCGAAGGAGAGCATGATAATTTCCCGGATATTCAGGGTGCGGAGCCTACGGAAACGGATATAAAGATAGCGGAACACATTTTGCCTTATATAGTTGACGGTGCTACGCTTCAGCTTGGGATAGGAAGTATTCCAAATGCGGTCGGTGAGATAATTGCAAGGTCGGACCTTAAGGATCTTGGTATGCATACCGAGCTTTGCTCCGATGCGTTTTTAAGTCTTTATATGTCGGGCAAGCTTACTAATAAGAAAAAGAAGATTGATAAGGGAAAAGGAGTTTACGGCTGTGCCGTAGGCTCGAGAGATTTGTATAACTGGCTGGACGATAATCCGGGAGTAATGGCTTATCCTCTTGAATATGTCAATCGGCCGGGCGTAATAGAACAGATAGACAATATGGTTTCCATAAACAGCTGCGTGTCGGTAGATTTGTACGGACAGGTTGCTGCGGAAAGCTCGGGTGCTCGTCAGATAAGCGGAACAGGCGGACAGCTTGATTTTCTTATTGGTGCATCTGCATCAAGCGGCGGTAAGGCATTTATCTGCATGAGTTCAATATATGTGGATAAAGAGGGTATGACGCATTCGACCATTACACCGCAATTTAACGGTGATATCATAACTTCGCCGAGAAGTCAGATATATTTTCTTGCAACGGAATACGGTGTGGTTAATCTGGAAGGGCTTTCCACATGGGAAAGAGCCGAGAAAATCATATCCATAGCTCATCCGGCATTCAGAGATAATCTGATCAGGGAAGCTGAAGTGCGGAAGATATGGAGAAGAAGCAATAAAAGATAAAAATAAACGAGTGGCACTTATATTGTCGCTCGTTTATTTTATTCTTGAAAAAAAAAACCATCTGAATTATAATTAAAAATGAAAACGATTACAACAATGATTCAATGTTGAAGAGGTGCGACTATGATAAATAAAAAATGGGATAAAAATTTTAACGAGCGTATCTCGCAGTACTATGACGAGCTAAAATGGCTTTACTGCGAACTATATAAAGATGATATGCAGGCTTTTGAATATTTTATAAATATGCTTTACGGATATTATTCTAACAGAAGCGATGAACTTAAGGATTGGGATGAGGCCAGAAATGTCGTAAAAGATTGGTTTTCAGGCAATGACATGTTAGGAATGCTTATGTATACCAACTGTTTTGCCAAAAATCTTAAGGGCGTTAAAAAACATCTGAATTATCTTTTGGAATGTGGAATAAATTATGTGCATCTTATGCCGCTTTTGGAGAGCCCTGAGGGCAGAAGCGACGGTGGATATGCGGTATCGGATTTCAGAAGGGTTAATCCGGAACTTGGAACCATGAAGGATCTGGCGGAGCTTGCAAAAGAGTGTCATTCAAACGGTATGAGCGTATGTCTTGATTTTGTTATGAACCATACGAGTGAGGATCATGAGTGGGCAGTGCGTGCGCGTAAGGGTGAAAAGGAGTATCAGGACAGATATTTCTTTTATGACAACTGGGATATTCCAAATGAATTTGAAAAAACAGTACCTGAGGTGTTTCCGCAAACTGCGCCCGGGAATTTTTCGTGGTGTGATGAAGCCGGAAAAGTAGTTATGACAACATTTTATCCATATCAATGGGATCTTAATTATCATAATCCGACGGTTTTCAATGATATGACGGCAAATATGTTGTATCTTTGTAATCAGGGAGTTGACATTATAAGACTGGATGCTGTTCCTTATGTTTGGAAGGAACTTGGAACTAACTGTCGTAATCTGCCGCAGGTTCACTCGCTGGTAAGAATAATGAGAATAGCTGCTGAGGTCGTATGCCCGGGAACTCTACTTTTGGGAGAGGTGGTTATGGAGCCATCAAAGGTGGTCCCATATTTCGGAACGGTTGATAAACCTGAATGCCATATGCTTTATAATGTTACTACTATGGCAAGTACATGGCATACGGTTGCAACAAAAGATGTAAGACTTATGAAGCATCAGCTCGGAACTGTTTTTTCTCTTCCGAAGGAGTATGTATTCCTCAATTATTTAAGATGCCATGATGATATAGGCTGGGGACTTGATTATGAATTTCTTAAACAGTTTGGAATAGATGAAGCGGCACATAAAAAGTTTTTAAATGATTATTTATCCGGAAAAATATATGGCTGTGACGGTAGGGGTGAGCTTTATAACGATGACCCGAAACTTAAGGATGCAAGACTTTGCGGAACCACAGCTTCGCTTTGTGGAATAGAAGCATCAGAGTACGAACAAAATCCTGACAAACTTGATAAGGCTATAAAGCTTGATATTATGCTTCATGCATTTTTACTTACTCAAAGCGGTATACCGGTTATATACAGCGGCGATGAGGTAGGACAGCTCAATGATTATACTTATCATGAGAATGATAAGAAGCGGGATGACAGCAGATATCTTCACAGAGGAGATCTTGATTGGAAGAGTGTAGCCAAAAGAAAGAAAAAAGGAACGAGAGAAAACAGAATATTTACGGGAATTAAAGAGCTTATAGCGTTAAGGTCAAAACACAGGGTGTTTGAAAGCAAGGCTGATACATGGATTGTTGAAGCCTGGAACGATCACGTGCTTGGAATAGGCAGATATTACAGAGGAGAAAAGTTAATTGGATTGTTTAATTTCAATGATTGTTCCGAGACGGCGTGGATAAATGAAAATGAAAAATATATTGATTTGCTTACCGGTGAGGAAATAGTTGCAAAGGGAGTAAATCTTCAGGGATATGATTTTAAATGGATGTTAACAAAGATATAATGTGATTAATAAACGTAATTATCAGCTTTTAGAGGAGGATTATACATGACAATCAAGGACATAGCTAAGGAGGCTGGGGTTTCTTCAGCAGCAGTAAGCAGATATTTTAACGGTGGATCGCTCAGCGATGAAAAAAGAGAATTAATAAGTAAAATAGTGAAAAAAAATAATTTTGTACCAAATCAGGCAGCACAGACTATGAGAACCGGGAAAAGTGGATATATAGGAGTTATAGTTCCGAAGCTTAATTCGGATTCATTGTCCCGTATTATGGATGGTATTGCGAGAACGGTTGAAGAGTATGACTATACATTTATCCTCGGTTTTACCGAAGGAAAACAGGAGAAGGAAATAGAATTTATAGAATCAATGCAAAGAAGCGGTAATGATGGAATAATACTTATGGGAACAGCCATGACACCGCACCTTGCATCTGTTATTGAAAGAAGCAGTGTACCTATAGTTGTGACCGGACAAAAGTTTGATAATGTACCTTGTGTATATCATGATGATAAAAAGGCAATGTATGAATTGGCGAAGCATATGCTTAAAAAGAGAAAAAACCTTGCATATATAGGGGTAACGGAATCGGATATATCTGCAGGCCAGGAAAGAAGACTGGGCGTTGAGAAGGCTATGGAAGAAACCGGTATTGACAAAAATACCCTTGTAAAAAGAATATCCGGTTTTAATGTTGAAGGTGGCTATGCCGCGATGAAAAGTATACTCGAAGAAAACCCGTATATAGACGGAGTATTGTGTGCTTCGGATCTTATTGCACATGGTGCTATGAAAGCCATAAAGGAAGCAGGAAAAAAAATACCGGAGGATATTTCCGTAGCGGGAGTCGGAAACAGCTGGGCAGATACTATTTCCGAACCACAGCTTACGACAGTAAAGCTTTATTTTGAGGAGTGCGGAGAGACTGCATTTAAGATGCTCAAAGAAATGATGGATGAAAGTGGAAAAAAACCGGTCATTAGCAGGGTTATGCTTGGATTTGAAATTGTAGAAAGGGGATCGGTATAGAGATGAAATTGATTTTTTTGGATATTGACGGAACACTTACCAGAGCGGGAGAAAATGTTCCGCCGGACAGTGCGATATATGCCATAAAGATGTCGCAGGCAAAAGGAAATAAGGTGTTTTTATGTACAGGTCGAAACCTGGATATGTTGAAGCCACTTTTGAAATACGGATTTGATGGAGTGGTAGGAAGCAGCGGTGGATACGTAGCTGTAGGTGACGAAGTGCTGTTTGATTGTCCGATGACGGATGAGCAAAGGGATACGGCCCTTGAGGTACTGCATAAAAACGGAGTATTCTGCACTATTGAAGCAAAAGGCGGTTCCTGGGGAGACGATAATATGGACGAGTTTTTGAAGGATCAGCCGGAGGGTAACAGCGAGATAGAAAGATGGAGAAAGGCATTGTCCGAAAATCTTGGCATCAGATCTATGAAGGAATATGACGGAAGTCCTATCTATAAAGTAATAATGATGTGTACGGATGAAAAACAACTCGATGAGGCAAAGAGGCTTTTAGGAGATGATTTTACATTTGTAATTCAGGAAGTAAAGGCCCACAGTTGCATAAACGGAGAACTTGTAAACAAGAAATTTGATAAAGGGAGGGGAGTAAAGCTTGTAAGAGACTATTATGGTCTTACGGATGAGGATACCTATGGCTTCGGTGACAGCATGAATGACCTGGAGATGATACAGACGGTCGGAACCTCAGTCTGCATGGACAATGGAGCGGAAGCATTGAAAAAGCTTGCAGATATTGTATGTCCGTCGGTAGATGAGGATGGTCTTGCAAAAGCATTTTCACAACTGAATCTTTAAAAATTATTTTGTTGACAATATGATGTCTTTGTGCTAATATGAAAATACATTGTAAACGTTTTCAAAATAATTTCAATTCTCAGAAGGGAGGAAATCAAATGGCACTTGATTACAAAAAGTGTGCAGAGGAGATAGTTTCTCATATCGGAGGAAGAGAAAATGTCGCTCAGGCTGCACATTGTGCTACAAGATTACGCCTTGTTATCAAAGATAATGCAAAGATTGATAAAAAGGCACTCGAAAATGTTGAAGGAGTAAAGGGAATGTTCGAAAACAGCGGACAGCTCCAGCTCATCATAGGAACAGGAACGGTAAATAAGGTTTATGATGAGTTTCTCGCAGTTACAGGTATGACAGCAGCTACAAAGGACGACGTTAAGGCTGCTGCAGCTGCAAAGCAACCGGCTTGGAAGAGGGCGCTTAAGTCGGTCGGAGATGTATTTGTACCTATCTTACCGGCAATCGTTGCATCCGGTCTTATGATGGGTGTTGTTGAAGCTCTCGGTAAGGCAATTCCGTCATTTGCATCCACGGATTGGTATTCATTCCTTGACATGGTTGCAAATACTGCATTTGCATTCCTGCCGGTAATAGTAGCTGTCAGTGCGGCAAGAGTATTCGGAGGAAATATATTCCTGGCAGCAGTTATAGGTCTTATGATGGTTCATACCGGACTTTTAAATGGCTGGAATGTAGGTAGTGAAGATGCCATAAACAGCTTCTTTGGTATAACAAGCGGTAAGATACCGACATGGAACCTGTTCGGAAATCTAAAGATAGGCGATTATGTGGTTGGATCGATATCCAGACATGGCTATCAGGGACATGTTATTCCTGTTATGATAGCTATCTGGTTTATGAGCAAGATTGAAAAATGGCTTCACAAGCATGTTAATGAAATGATTGATCTTTTCGTTGTTCCTATAGTTACAGTGTTCTGTACGGCAATTTTCACTTTTGTTGTAATCGGACCTATCTTCGCAACACTTGAGAATTACGTTCTTAAGGGAGCGGAGTGGCTCGTTCAGTTCCCACCGGGAGCAATGCTTATGGGCGCTCTTTATCCTGCAACGGTTGTTATGGGTCTTCACCATATGTACAATGTTATTGAAGCAGGAATGCTTTCATCGGTCGGACTCAATACGTGGATGCCGATCGCAACGGCTGCAAACTTCGCGCAGTTCGGTGCCTGCCTTGCTGTAGGTATCAAGTGTAGACAGGCTAAGCTTAAGACGGTTGCCATTCCGTCATCTATGTCAGCTGCTTTGGGAATAACCGAGCCGGCAATCTTTGGTGTAAACTTCAGATTTATGAAACCGTTTGTATTTGGTATGGTCGGCGGTGCCTGCGGTGCGGTATTCGGAGCAATTACAAAAATCGGTGCAACCGCATACGGTGTAACGGGTATACCGGGATATCTTACAATCGATAATGCCGGATTATATACCATACTTCTTCTTATCTCAGGTGGTGTTGCATTTGGTCTTACAATGCTTTTCTGGAAAGAGGATTCCGGTGATGAAGCGAAGGATATAGCAAAGAATGCGGCTGCTGTTTCAAATGCTGACGGTGCTTCAAAGGATAATATGTCAGGTGACAAGGCAGCTATGGAAATCGTTTCCAAAACAGTTATAAGTTGTTCGGCCGGAGAAATCGGACAGCCAACCAAAGGAAAGATAATACCATATACAGAAATTAAAGATGAAACTTTTGCATCGGGTGTGCTTGGTCAAGGTGTAGGTATTGAACCTGAGGAAGGTATAGTGTACGCTCCTATGGACGGTGAAATCAGCTCGGTTGCAGACAGCAAGCATGCTATCGGTATTACAGGTGCAGAGGATATGGAACTCCTTATACATGTCGGTGTTGACACGGTTGAGATGAAGGGTGACGGCTTTAACACTCTTGTTGCCGAGGGTGATAAGGTTGTTAAGGGTCAGAAGATTTTGGAATTTGACATCGCTAAGATTAAATCGGCAGGAAAAGCCGATACAGTTGTTGTCCTGCTTACCAACAGTGATGATTATGAGGATTTGAAATTATCATAGGTGAGATAATTTATAAAAAAGGTGTATGTTATGTAAGTAAAAAATATATAAAAACGGAGGTAGAATATGAAAGAGTTTAAGTATGTTATTACGGATGAGGTTGGTATTCATGCACGTCCGGCAGGACTTCTGGTGCAGGAGGCTAAGAAGTTTACAAGTACGATTATGTTTAACAAGGGCGAGAAAAGTGCAAAAGCTACGTCACTTATGAAACTCATGGGTATGGGTATTGTTAAAGGTGACGAGGTTACAATCACTGTTGAAGGTGAAGATGAAGAAGCAGCTGCAGCTGCAATAGAAGCTTTTATGAAGGCTAACTTTTAGTGAGCAAATTTATCGGGGTTTTCTGTTATGGAAAACCCCGATAGTATTCAAAGTAGATAAGTGTTTTATGAATATATGGAGGAATAAGGTTTGGTATATGGAGCTTTGGAAGCCGGCGGAACCAAGATGGTTTGTGCCATAGGAGATGAAAACGGAAGGATTATAGAACAGATATCTGTTCCTACAACTACTCCCGATGAAACTATGCCGGCAATAATTGATTATTTTAAAGATAAAAATATAAAAGCCCTCGGAATAGCCTGCTTTGGACCGGTTGATCTTGATAAGAATTCGGAAACATACGGACATTTTCTCCTTACGCCTAAGATTGCCTGGAGAAATTTTGATATGGTAGGCACTATGAAAAAAGCATTAAATGTTCCGATTGGTTTTGATACGGATGTAAACGGTTCGCTTTTAGGAGAGGTTACATGGGGAGCTGCCAGAGGTATTTCAGATGTTGTATATATTACCATCGGCACCGGTGTAGGTGGCGGTATATGGACAAACGGCGGACTTGTACACGGCATGCTTCATCCTGAGCTTGGACATATGAAGCTTATAAAGCCTGCCGACGATAAGTACGAGTGCAGATGTCCTTATCATGATTCCTGCTTTGAAGGACTTTCCTGTGGGCTTGCGGTTGAGGAAAGGTGGAATGCCAAGGCAAAGGATTTGGCAGACAGGGATGAGGTATGGGAACTTGAGAGCTATTATATTGCACAGGCACTTACTAATCTCATCTTTGTATTGAGTCCCAAAAAGATTATACTGGGAGGAGGAATTATGCATCAGATGCAGCTCTTTCCTCTTATCAGAAAAAAGGTGCTTGAAAATATAAACGGATATATAGTGACAAAGGAATTGGAGGATATAGATAATTATATAATTCCTGCCGGATTAAATGATGATCAGGGAATTATGGGAGCTATAAAGCTTGCTATGGAGGCAGATTCCTTATAAGGGGGTAAATGTATGGTTGTATTTGAAGGTAAAGCCGTTTTTGAAGGCATAGCCATAGGTAAGATAAATGTTTATAAAAAAAATGAGCAGTCGGTTAAGCGTGTTAAGGTTGAAGATACGGCGGCAGAGATTGAAAGATATGCGAAGGCAAGAGAAAAGGCCATCGATCAGCTTAAGGTATTATATGAGAAGGCGGTAAAGGAAGTAGGCGAGGCGAGTGCAGAAATCTTTGAGGCCCATCAGCTTATGGTTGATGATGAGGATTATATTGAATCGGTTGAAAATATCATTGAAAGTGAAGTTGTAAATGCCGAGTATGCAGTAGCTTTAACAGGCGATAACTTTGCAAAGATGTTTTCTGAGATGGAAGAGGAATATTTCCGAGGCAGAGCAGCGGATATAAAGGATATTACCGAGAGAATTTTAAATGCTCTTTCGGGTGAAGGCGGAGACGGTATAGTTTCCGATGAGCCGGTAATAGTTGTTGCGGATGATCTTGCACCGTCGGAAACGGTTCAGATGGATAAGGATCTTATTCTTTCATTTGTTACCGTTCACGGCTCGGCAAATTCACATACCTCGATACTTGCAAAGACTATGAGTATTCCTGCCATTATCGGATGTCCGATTCCGTTGTCGGAAGAGGTAAACGGTAAGCTTGCCATAGTTGACGGATATGAGGGAAAGATTTATGTAGAGCCGGAAGAGGACATACTTGCGGCAAAGAAAAAGCTTCTTCTTGAGGAAGAAGAAAAGAAAAATCTTTTGGAGAGACTCAGAGGTAAAGAAAATGTAACTCTGGACGGACAAAAGATAAATCTTTATGCAAATATAGGAAATACCAAAGATTTGGGACTTGTGCTTAAAAATGATGCGGGAGGAATCGGTCTTTTCAGATCTGAATTTATATATCTTGGTTCGGATAATTATCCTACCGAGGAGGAACAGTTTGCTATTTATAAGCAGGTTGCTCAGACTCTTGCGGGTAAGAAGGTTATCATAAGAACTCTTGATATCGGTGCGGATAAGCAGGCGGATTATTTTGAACTTCCTAAGGAAGAAAATCCGGCTATGGGTCTTCGTGCGATAAGAATATGCCTTACGAGACCGGAGGTGTTTAAAACACAGCTTCGTGCCATTTTAAGGGCAAGTGCGTTCGGAAAGATATCCATTATGTTTCCTATGATTATTTCCGTTGACGAGGTTAAGAAAATAAAGTCAATTGTTGAGGAAGTAAAGAAGGAACTTGACGCGGACGGATTTTCCTATGATAAAGATATCGAGCTTGGTATAATGATTGAGACACCTGCAGCCGTTATGATAGCGGATGAGCTTGCGGAAGAGGTGGATTTCTTCAGTGTCGGAACCAATGATCTGACACAGTATACGCTTGCCATCGACAGGCAGAATCAGTCGCTGGATGAGTTTTATGATTCGCATCATCCTGCTATCTTGCGTATGCTTGCAATGATAGCCGATGCAGCACACAGACATGGTGCGTGGGCAGGAATATGCGGTGAACTCGGAGCTGATTTATCACTTACGAAAGAATTTCTTGCAATGGGATATGATGAACTTTCGGTCTCTCCGGGAAGAATATTGCCTATAAGAAAAACCGTGCTTGAAACAAATGTAGCAGAATATAAAAAATCGAAGCAATAATTAAAGTGATTTAAGGCCTGATTCCGTATTATGGTGGAGTCGGGCCTTTTGCGGAGGTAAGGCTTATGAGAGAGTGGACGAGAGAAGAAAAATACAGATATCTAAAGGACCCTCAGGAATTAAAGGATTTATATGACAGAATAATTTTGTCGGATTATCGTCAGACTTATCATATACAGGCTGTTACGGGTCTTATGAATGATCCGAATGGTTTTGTTTGGTACGATAACCGCTGGCATCTTTTTTATCAATGGTGCCCGTGGGGAGCCGTTCACGGATTGAAATACTGGTATCATGTTGTTTCAAAGGATTTGATTACATGGAATAATCTGGGAGTATGCCTTTTGCCTGATCAGGGTGACGGATATGATAATAAAGGAGCATATTCGGGTTCCGCTATGCCGATTGGTGATAAGATGTATCTTTATTATACAGGTAACCACAGGGACGAGAATTATGTGAGACATGCATATACCTGCCTTGCACGACTCGGAAATGACGGATGGACGGAGAAATATCCTTTGCCCTTATTTGGAGCGCACCCGGATTATACGGAACATCAAAGAGATCCGAAGATTATCGCAATGCCGGAAAGAAATTGTTATTATATTACCATAGGCGCTCAGACGAAGGATAAAAGAGGTTGCGTTTTGATTTATAAATCCGAGGATTTACAGCATGGCTGGACTTTTGCGGGTGAGCTTAAGGTATCGGGCTTTGAGCATCTCGGAGATATGTGGGAGTGTCCTTCAATTGAACATATCGGCGGAAAGGATGTGCTTATATTTTGTCCTCAGCATATAGAATTACCGAGCAGGGGCGGCAGCAGAAATCATAACGGTTATCTGCTTGGACATATGGATTGGGATAATCTTACCTTTACTCCCGACGGACAATTTCACGTGCTTGATTTCGGCTTTGATTCATATGCGGCGGCATGTGCCAATAATATTGAAGAAGAGGACAAGGCGTTTTTGATAGCCTGGATGGGGCTTCCCGATGTTTCTTATCCTACCGATGAAGAGGATTGGGCCGGCTGCCTCACTCTTCCGAGAGAGCTGACGGTAAGAGGCAGAAGACTTATCCAAAGACCGCTTCCCGAATTAAAGAAATTAAGAGATGAAAAGCTTGAACTATCAATGAATGAGGTGGGGTGCTATGAACTTCCGTATGCATGTGAAGTTGAGCTTGACATAAGACCGGGAAACTGTGAACTTGATTTGTTTACAGATAAGGATGGAAACGGAGGAGTATCCATAAGCTACGATGATATAAACAAAAGTATATGCATAGACCGTGGAGGAATGAAGACTATATTTAACGAAAGCGAGGGTATGAGCCGCATCCGAGAACTTGAAAATCCTCTTTCGCATTTAAGGATTTTCGTAGACAAAAGCTCTGTGGAAATATTTGTAAACGACGGGGATGCGGTCTTCACTTCACGAGTATTTCCTACAAAAGACGAACATTTCATGCGTATTAAAACAGGCGACGCATTTACAAGAGTCTGGACCCTCAAACCCGCCGTCAAAGAACATTTCCTCATATAAATTTCTGCTTTTCGCAGAATGACCGGTGTTTGCCCGGGGCATATATGGGACAATATAGCAGACGGTTAGCAATACAAACATTTTTTTCTAAATCAGCGCATTCGAATTTTTTATCTTCGCACGAAACCGAAAACTCGCTACGCTCAAACAGTTCGGTTTCTGAGCGAATCTTTCAAAATTCTCATTGCTGATTTAACGAAATAAATGCACAAGTATTTGCCAACCGTCTGCTATATTATTCCCATTATATATGCCCCGGGCAAACACCGATAGCTTAAAACAGCACAATTTGTGCTGTTTCAAGCTACTGATATGAAGAATTCAATCGGCAGGATTATAAACTTAAATATGACGTGAATAAAACGCAGTGGGTAGATATAACATTGTCCGATTTGCGTTAAATCAGAAGCGAAGTTTTCAAAGGAATTTGCTCGAAAAACCAATCTGTTTGAGCGTTAGCGAGTTATTGGTTTCGTGCAAATTACAAGAAAACGAGTGCTCTGATTTAGCAAATTGATGACACGTTATAGATACTCACTGCGTTTTGGTTTACGTCATAATAATGAAGAAATTAAAACCTGCCGATTGAATTCTTTATATCGGTCATAGGGTGAGAAACAGAAATTTAGGGGTTTTTGGGAAAATAAGATGAAATATGGTTGTAAAGATGATATAATGTGCAAAAAGGTTTTGCCTAGGGGCAGAAAGGAGAAGTTTTTAAATGAAAAACAAAAAAATCCTGATATCGGGCATTGTTCTTTTGTTATTTTACATAGGCGCCTGGTATTTTATCGAGCATAAAGGCGTTGAGGTGGAGGAGACATTTTGGGCACTTCTTCCGCCGCTTATAGCTATTTTGCTTGCGCTTATCACCAAGGAGGTGTACAGCTCATTATTCCTGGGAATTTTGACCGGAGCACTCTTTTGGGCAAGATTCAATCCTGTCGATACGATAAATCATGTATTTAAGGACGGAGTGATAAGTGTTCTTTCGGATTCCTGGAATGTTGGTATACTTGTATTTCTTGTAATACTCGGAATGATGGTTCAGCTTATGAATAAAACCGGCGGCTCGCTTGCATTCGGCCGGTGGGCAAGCACACATATAAAAACAAAGGTCGGTGCCCAGCTTGCAACGATTCTTCTGGGTGTGCTTATATTTATTGATGATTATTTTAACTGTCTTACGGTCGGTTCCGTTATGAGGCCTGTTACGGATAAGGAAAAGATAAGTCGTGAGAAGCTTTCATATCTTATAGATGCGACTGCGGCACCGGTTTGTATAATAGCCCCGATTTCATCATGGGCAGCAGCTGTTGCGGGATTTGTTGAAGGTGAAAATGGTATGAGTCTGTTTTTAAAGGCGATTCCTTATAACTTCTACGCATTACTTACCATACTTATGCTGATTCTTATGGTGTCCATGAAGATTTCGTACGGGCCGATGAAGAAGTTTGAGGAGCAGGCACTTACAGATGCGTACTGGGCGAAAAAGAACTTTGTCGGAACGGAGGATGAGGAGCTTAAGGTTAATCATAACGGCAGGGTTATAGATATGATTATTCCGATAATACTTCTTATAGCTTGCTGTACGATCGGCATGATATATACAGGTGGTTTCTTCGACGGAGAAAGCTTTATAGATGCATTTGCACACAGTGATGCTTCGGTTGGACTTGTTCTTGGTTCATCGGTTGCACTTGTTTTATCGATAATATTCTACCTTATCCGTGGAGTTATAGATTTCGAGGAGTGTATGAAAAGTCTTCCTGACGGATTCAAGCAGATGGTACCTGCGATATTGATTCTTACTTTTGCATGGTCGCTTAAGGTGATAACAGATAACCTTGGCGCGGATGATTATGTAGCTGAGTTGGTTAGGAGTTCGGCAGCAGGACTTCAGGCATTCTTGCCATGTATAATTTTCCTGATTGCAATCGGTCTTTCGTTTGCAACGGGAACATCATGGGGAACCTTTGGTATACTTATACCGATAGTTGTAAACTGTTTCCAAAACACAGATTATACAATGATGATAATTTCGATTTCCGCATGTATGGCAGGAGCTGTTTGCGGAGACCATTGTTCACCTATATCGGATACAACGATTATGTCCTCGGCGGGTGCCGAATGTGAACATATAAACCATGTTACGACACAGCTCCCGTATGCACTTACGGTTGCGGCGGTATCATTTGTTACATATATTGTTGCCGGTCTTACAAAGAGCCCGTGGATTTCTCTTCCGGTCGGAATGGTACTTATGGTATTGGTATTACTTATAATTAAAATGGTGGGAAATAAAAAGAAAGAGGCTTAAATTAAGATGGGTAGTAAAGATAAGATTAAACCAATGCTTTTCTCAACAATGAAGCATTACAGTGGCAAACAGTTTGTTACGGATTTTATTTCGGGTATTATAGTTGCGATTATTGCGCTTCCGCTTTCAATCGCACTTGCGCTTGCTTCGGGAGTAGGTCCCGAAGAGGGTATATATACCGCGATAGTTGCCGGATTTATTATATCGTTCTTCGGCGGAAGCCGTGTGCAGATAGCAGGTCCTACGGCAGCATTTGCGACGATAGTTGCGGGAATCATTGCGAAAAACGGTATGGAGGGAATGATACTTGCGACGATAGTTGCCGGAGTTATCCTTATTCTTATGGGTGTATTACGACTCGGTGGACTTATTAAGTTCATACCGTATACGATTACGACAGGATTTACCGCCGGTATTGCCGTGACCATATTTATAGGTCAGATTAAGGACTTTTTGGGTCTTACGTATCCAAAGGGAACAGCCACTATAGAAACTGTAGATAAGGTTAAAGCGCTTGCAAACAATATAGGTACGTTTAATAAGGAAGCACTTCTTATCGGAGCGATAAGTCTTCTTATACTTATCGTTTGGCCGTGGATAAGCCAGAAGATACCGGGCTCACTGGTTGCTGTTATTGTTGGAATTATAGTGGTTAAGTATTCGGGAATGAATGTTAATACAATCGGTGATTTATATACAATAAGCAGTCATCTCCCGACTTTCCATGCTCCGCATTTTACAATGTCGGGACTCAGTGCGGCTATGTCGGACGGATTTACGATAGCGGTACTTGCGGCGATTGAATCGCTTTTATCGTGCGTGGTTGCAGACAGTATGATTAACTCACATCACCGTTCCAATATGGAGCTTATAGCTCAGGGACTTGGCAATATCGGTTCGGTTCTTTTCGGCGGTATACCTGCAACAGGTGCTATTGCAAGAACTGCGGCAAATATCAAAAATGGCGGACGTACTCCGATAGCGGGTATGGTTCATTCGGTATTGCTTATACTCGTACTTGTATTTCTTATGCCTTATGCGGCACTTATACCTATGCCGACCATCGCAGCAATTTTGTTTATGGTAGCTTACAATATGTGCCAGTGGAGAACCTTCGTACATTTGTGTAAAACAGCTCCTAAAAGCGACATAATTGTTCTTGTGGTAACATTTGTTTTGACTATAGTATTTGACCTTGTAATCGCAATTGAAATCGGTATGGGTCTTGCAATTCTCTTATTTATGAAGAGAATGAGCGAAGAATCGGCCATAACAGGATGGGTATCCTATGATCCGGAAGAGGATCCGGACGGAATGAATCTTAAGCCGCTTCCTAAGGGTGTAAGAGTATATGAAATCTCCGGACCTATGTTCTTCGGCGATGCCGAGCAGATCGCGGCCATTGAGTTTACTGAAGAAACCAATGTTATTATACTTCGAATGAGAGGCGTGCCTGCGGTCGATGCAACTGCTATGCATTCGCTCGAACAGTTCTATGAACGTTGCAAGCGCCATAATGTAAAACTGGTACTGTCGCATGTAAATGAACAGCCGAGACATACTATGGAAAAAGACGGATTTATAGAAATGGTCGGAGAAGAAAATTTCAGACCACACATTGATGCTGCCATAGAATGGGCAGGAGAGCTTGTTAAAGAAATAGAAAAAGAAGAGAAACAGGAAGAAAAAAAGGAAAGCAAAAAAGAAGACCATAAGGACGGAAAAAAGCATACCAAAAAGGAAGAGAAGTAGTTTTTTAGTAATAAAGGAGAAGAATATGCAAAAAAAACAGGTTTACAATCCATATTTACCTTTAAATGAATATATTCCGGATGGTGAGCCACACATTTTCGGCGACAGGGTTTATATTTACGGCTCACATGATAAAGAGGGCGGATATACATTTTGTATGCAGGATTATGTGGTGTATTCCGCACCGGTTACGGATTTGTCGGATTGGAAATTTGAAGGTGTTTCGTATAAGGCAAACCAGGACCCGATATATCCGAAGCTTAAATATATGTATGCACCTGACGTGGTACAGGGAAATGATGGAAAGTATTATCTGTATTATTGCATGGGCGGAGATTACGGACAGGGTGGATATCACAACCCGATAAGTGTAGCTGTTAGTGAAACTCCGGCGGGACCGTTTGAATATCTCGGAAATGTCAGATATGCAGATGGCACGATTATGAAAAAATATATCTGTTTTGACCCGGCAGCTTTAAATGATGACGGTATAATAAGGATTTATTACGGAACTCAGTATGGATATGAGGAGGAAGAAGATTTTCTTACAAGCGGCAGACTTAATGATGAGATAGAGATGTTTGGAAGAACCAAAGAGGAAATTCTTTCTTATCCGGACAGTATAAACGGACCTATTATGGTGGTTCTCGAGGATGATATGCTTACCGTTAAGGAGGAGCCGAAGCACATTATACCTTACAAGGTTAAGGGTACAAGCTTTGAGGAGCATCCTTTCTTTGAGGCTTCATCCATGAGAAAGGTTAATGACAAATATTATTTTGTTTATTCATCATGGTTAAATCATGAGCTTTGCTATGCGACAAGCGATTATCCGGACAGAGATTTTAAATATGGCGGAACCATTATCTCTAACGGAGATGTAGGATATAACGGTCGTGCCGAGAAAGATAAGCTTAATATGACCGGTACGACACACGGAAGTATCATAGAAATAAACGGGCAGTGGTATGTATTTTTCCATCGTCTTACGCATAAGTCGGATTACAGCAGACAGTCGTGTGCGGAAAAGATTTATATAGAAGCAGACGGAAGCATAAAGCAGGTTGAGATGACAAGCTGTGGACTTAACGAAGGACCGCTTAAGGGAGAGGGAACCTATCCTGCGGTTATCGCCTGCAATCTTACTAACGGACACATGCCTCATGGTTCAAATTGTATTTATCCTATGCCTTTCCCGAATGTTACAAATCTCGGAGAGGATAGATTTATAGGTGAGATAGAGGACAATACTCTTATAGGTTATAAGTATTTTGACTTTAAGGATGTAAATAAAGTAAGCATTTTGGCAAGATTTGAAGATGATACAAACCGTGTGGTTTATGAAGGACCTATAAGAATCGACGAGAGAGGAACCGGGGATATCGGAGATGAATTTGAAAGAGTCGATAATGTACTCATGGGCAGTGGTGAGTATGTTCTGAAGGAAGGTGCCAAGACTGCGGATAAAAAAGATTTGGCGTGTACGGCAGCAGATGTGTCGGTAAAAGCTTCGGGAAGTTTTGAGGTAAGAACCTCCGCGGACGGCGAGTCATTGGGAGAAATCCGTATGACTGCAAACGGTGAAGACAGCCTGAGCTGGCAGGAGTATACCGAGGACATTAAGCTGCCGGATGGTGTTCATGCGTTTTATCTTATATATCATGGAAAAAATAAGGTTCAGCTTAAAGAGATAAAATTTAATTAAAAATTAAACTTTTATTGATGGCATAATATATAGAATTATGATATTATAACGAAGATGACGATATCAGAGGCTTTTTACTTCACGAAATAAGGAAGATATTGCGTCAATTACTATAAATAATCAGGGTGAAAAAGATGTATAATGTTTTAGATTACCTGAATGAATCGGCAGAAAAATACGGCGATAAAATCGCTATAATAGAAGAAGATAAAAAAATAACATATTCAAAATTCAATGATGATTGCAAGAGGGTTGGCTCATTCTTAGGAGCGAAGTCTTTCTTTAATGAACCCGTTATCATGTTTATGGACAAGGGAATAGATACGCTTACAGCGTTTTTCGGAGCAGTTTATGCAGGCTGCTTTTATTGTCTTGCCAATCCGGAGCTTCCGAAAAACAGACTTGTTTCAATAAAGGAAGTACTTGGTTCAAGAGTGGTTATAACCGATGACGAACATATTGAACTTGCGAAGGAAATATTTGAAGGTCTTGAATTATATAATGTTAAGGACTTAAAGGATTTCGAAATTGATGAGAAATTGCTTGCTGAGGCTTATTCAAAGCATATAGATACAGATCCGCTTTACATTAACTTCACTTCAGGCTCAACAGGGGTGCCAAAAGGCGTTACCATAGCACATCGTTCGGTTATAGAATTCATAGATATTTTTACAAAAACCTTTAACTTTAAAAATGAAGATATAATCGCCAATCAGGCTCCGTTTGATTTTGATGTGTCGGTAAAGGATATTTATTCGGCAATTAAAATGGGTGCAACATTGGTAGTGGTACCTAAGAAGTATTTTTCAAATCCGGCATCACTTTTGGATTATATTTGTGATAATAAGGTTACTACACTTACCTGGGCAGTGTCGGCTCTTTGCCTTGTAACTACATTTCACGGGCTTAATTATAAGGTGCCTGAGACTGTCGAAAAGGTGCTTTTCAGCGGAGAGGTTATGCCGCTTAAGCATTTAAAGCAGTGGATGGAACATCTTCCGGATACAACATTTGTAAATTTATACGGACCGACTGAAATTACCTGTAACTGTACTTATCATGTGATAGAAAGAGACAGGGAATACGACGGAAAGATACCTATCGGAAAAGCATTTCCTAATGAACGTGTTTTTCTTATGAAAGAAGACGGACAGGTCATAAATGCTCCGAATGAGGCCGGAGAAATCTGTATCGCGGGAACCTCCGTGGGACTTGGATATTATAATAATGATGAGCAGACAGATAAAGCATTTGCATTAAATCCGAATGTTAAGGGATACAGGGAGCGTATATATAAGACAGGAGACCTTGCATATTACAATGAGACCGGCGAGCTTATATTTAACGGAAGAAAGGATTTTCAGATCAAGTATCAGGGACACCGAATCGAGCTTGAGGAAGTGGACAAGGCGATTATGGAGGTTGACGGCGTCATAAGATGCTGCACGATATTTGATGAGGAAAAATCCAAATTGTATGCTTTCTATATAGGCGATATGGATAAAAAGGAGCTCAATGCAAGGCTTCGTGAAACCATGCCTGTTTATATGATGCCGACATTTCTTATCCAAAGGGATGAATTTCCGATGACAAAGAACGGAAAGATAGACAGAAAGAAGCTTATGGAAGACAGGAAGAAAAAGTAAAGAGAAATAAGAAAGCAAACAGAGGATAGGAATCTATGATAGATAATGAAAAGGTTATAAACGAAATTGGAACGCCTGCATATGTATATGATGTGGCTGCAATTGAGGAAAGAATTAAATATTTGAGAGAAAAGCTTGGTGCGTCGATCCTTTATGCTGTTAAAGCCAATTCATTTATCGTAAAAGAGATAGAGGAAGAAATCGATGGCTACGAGATTTGTTCAAAGGGCGAGTTCGATATCTGCAACAGCCTTAATGTAAACCGCGGGAAGATGGTTATTTCGGGTGTCCATAAGGACAGACCTTCTATTGAGGAAATGATGGAAAAATATGATGATATATATAAATATACCATCGAGTCCGTAAATCAATGGAAGCTTTTAACCGATGTTGCGAAAAAATACGGCAGAAAAATCAGAACTCTTATCAGACTTACATCGGGTAATCAATTCGGTGTCAGTCCGGAAGATTTAAAATACATAATCGCACATAATGATGAGAGTGTGATAAAGATAGTCGGTATCGAGTACTTTTCGGGAACGCAGAAGCATTCGATAAAGAAGATAAATAAAGAAGCTGATAAATTAATAGATTTAATTGACAGTCTTCGTGAGGAATTTGACTTTAAGGTTGAAGAGATAGAATACGGACCGGGACTTCCGGTATTTTATTATCAGGGTGAGGAGTTCGACGAGGAAGCATTTCTTGATGAGGTAAGGCTTGCTCTTGACAGAATAAAAGAAAAGGGTGTTAAACTTTCGCTTGAAGTGGGAAGAAGCCTTGTTGCCAAAGCCGGAAGGTATTATTCGTCAGTGGTTGATATGAAATGCAACAAAAACGGAAACTTCATTATACTTGACGGAGGTATAAACCATCTTGTATATTATGGTGGGACACTTGGAATGCGTATACCGCATTTTCAGGTAATAAGAGTATCGGAGGAAAAGGCAGACGGATTAAATACTTTTGCACCTGATGAACCTGTGGTAGGAACCGAAGACGAAAACGGACTCATAACCTACAACCTTCACGGTTCTCTTTGTACAGTAAATGATATCCTTGTAAAAAATATAAACTCAAAACGCCTTAAAATTGGGGACGTATTTGTATTTGAAAATGTCGGTGCATACTCGTCGACAGAAGGCATATCTCTCTTTTTGAGCCGTGACCTTCCTAAGATAGCACTTTATCAAAAAGACGGAAGCATCAAAGTAGTAAGAGACGTGATAAAAACCAGTGACATCAACATACCAAGATATTAATTCAGATTAATTTAGTTGTTTTTGTATATATTGAAACAACGTAACTAATAAAAAGGAGAAAAAACATGGAAGAATTAATTGAAATTTTAGAGGAATTACAACCTGATGTGGATTATGAAACAGTGGATGATCTTGTAGACGGAAGATATCTTGATTCACTTACAATCCTTTCACTTATTTCAGAGATTGAGGATGCATTTGACGTAGAGATACCTACTGTAGAGATAATCCCTGCAAACTTCAATTCAGCAGCGAAGATGTGGGAACTTATAACAAGACTTCAGGAAGAAGACTAAAAATAAGTGGTGAGAAAACATGTCATTTTTTAATCCGGTATTTGCCTTTGCGTTCATACCGTTTGTTGTAATTATTTATAATTTGTTTCCAAAGAAGCTGAGGGCGGGTGTATTGCTCGCAATCAGTCTTCTTTTCTTTGCGTTCGTGAGTAAATGGCTTATAATCTACCTTTTACTTTCAATAATATCCGTTTATGTGACCGGTATATCCATAAGTAAGCTGGAAGAAAAGAAAAAAGAGGCTTTAAAGACTGTTGAAAAGGAAGAAAAAAAGAGCGTCAAGGCAAGCTACAAAAGAAAAGAAAAATTCGTGCTGGTTCTTTGCATTATATTTAACGTGACATTTTTGTTCTTCTTCAAGTACTTAAATTTCTTTGCAGTAAATGCGAATCTTTTGATGGACTATTTCAAGATAGGCCACAGGATTACGATAGTAAAGCATGTCGCACCGATCGGTATATCTTTCTATACACTTGAAGCTCTTTCATATGTGCTTGATATATATTACGGTAAGATTGAGGCAGATAAAAATATACTTCGCGTAGCACTTTATCTGGCATTTTTCCCACAGGTACTTGAGGGCCCTATAGCAAGATATTCGGATACGGCAAAGTCACTTTATGAAGGAAATAAGGTTACGTTTGAAAGCTTTAATTATGGATATCAGCGAATACTTTACGGTTTTGCAAAGAAGCTTATAATTGCCGATAGATTAAATATCATAGTTAAGTCTGTATTTGAGGATTTTAACAGCTACAACGGATTTACGGTATTTATAGGCGTTGCGGCATATATGATTATGCTTTATATGGAATTTTCAGGTACGATAGACATAGTTATCGGAATCGGAGAAATGTTTGGAGTCAAGGTTCCGGAAAATTTCCGTCAGCCGTTTTTTGCAAAAAATGTTTCGGACTTTTGGACGAGATGGCATATCAGTCTCGGACTTTGGTTCAAGGATTACATATTCTATCCGGTATCACTTTCAAAGAGTATGAAAAATCTTACCGGAAAAGCAAAGAAAAAGCTCGGAAATCATTACGGTCCGCTTGTAAGCGGCTCTGTGGCTTTACTTGCGGTATGGCTTTTAAACGGACTTTGGCACGGCGCGGGCTGGCATTACATATTCTTTGGTTTGTATCATTTCTTTATGATACTTATGGGCAATATATTTGACCCTTCGGTTGCAAAGGTCTGTGAAAAGCTTCATATAGACAGACATAAAAAGGGTTACCGTATATTCCAATCGGTCAAGATGACATTTTGGGTATTTATAGGCGAGCTATTTTTCAGAGCGCCGTCGCTTACGGTTGCATTTGCCATGTTAAGAAGAATGTTTGATACATTTTCGTTTAGGGTCGGTGAGCTTTTCACACTTGGTATGGACAGAAAGGATTATGTCGTACTCATGATTGGTCTTGTCGGCATATTTATCATGGGAATCGTGCATGAGAAGGGCATAAATGTAAGAGAAGAGATAAGCAAAAAGAAGCTGGTGACAAGATGGGCTATTCTGTATGCGTTCATATTGGTAATCCTGATATTTGGTGCTTACGGTCAGGGATATGTTCCGGTTGATCCGATTTATGCAGATTTTTAGACAGGTATCATATACGATATTTTTAGGTAGTGCCGTGGTTTTTGATTTTGGAACTGTGGGACAAAAGATAAATGATTTTTGGGAGACAGAGTATGAAAAAGGCAATAAAAGGAATTATATTTGCCCTGATATTTTGCATAATGGTGGAAGCTATATCCGTAGCCTTGCTCCCTTGGGAGAAGGTTAAGAAATACGGATTATATAATACTTCCGCATATGAGATAGTGGCCGAAAAAGATGACTCGGTGGATGTGATATTTTTGGGTGACAGTCTTGTTTATTCATCCATATCACCGATGGAAATCTGGGACGGTTACGGTTATACGTGTTATGACTGCGCTCAGCCGGCACAGATAATGCCGTACGCATACGATTATCTGAAGGTGGCTATTGACAGTCAACATCCGAAGATAGTATTTATCGAGGCAAATATACTTTTCAGGGATCCCCAAAAGCTGCCGCTTTATAAGAAAATTGCATACAGAATTGTAAACTACATACCGATTTTCAAATACCACAGTAATTGGAAAAAGTATTTTACACATGACAAAAACAGCTGGCTTAACGTCAACAAAGGTTATATTTACATAACGGGTATAAAGGCTTCCAAGAAGGATCCGTTTAATTATATGGATGTAAATGATGAGGTCGAGGTATCGATTTTGCCTGAAAATAAAGAGTGCTTTGATGACATGGTAAGTATGTGCGAGGAAAATAACATAAAGCTCGTATTGCTCGCCGTTCCAAGCCAAAAAAGCTGGAGCCGTTCAAAATACAATATGGTAAAAGAACTTGCGAATGAAAAAGACATAGAGTTCATAGACTTCAATCTTGACAATGATCTTGAGATAGACTGGGCAACGGAAACCAAGGATAAGGGTAACCACCTTAACTATTGGGGAGCTAAGAAGGTTTCTGACTTTTTAGGTGAATATATGGAATCTACGGGACTTCTCGAGGACCACAAAAACGATCCTTATTACAAATCCTGGCATACGGCGTACAGCATTTATAAGGAAAAGCTGAAGTAGCGAATCAAGGAGGATAATCATGGAAGAAAGGTTTTTCACACCGGGCGAAATCGTCCAGCATTTTAAAAGAGAAACTTTAAACGATGCTGACAGAAATGCCAACAAATATTTATATAGAATAATCGGTAAGGCCGAACACACAGAAACCAAGGAGCCTATGATGATATATCAGGCACTTTACGATAACTTTGGAATCTACGCCCGCCCTTACGAGATGTTTATGAGCGAAGTCGACAGGGAAAAGTATCCTGAGATAAAGCAGAAGTATAGATTTGAAAAGAGGGAAGGGTAATCTCGCCTCCTGTTACAAAGAATCCCTTGACGAAAACCCTGACTCATTTGATTTGGTAGAATGGGTTTTGTTCGATGACAGGACTTTAGCTGCTTATGAGGAAGTTTTGAGGTAGAAAATGATGATAAACCGCGATGATATGTTGGAGCTTACACGCCGCATGACACCGGCAAGAAACTGTTTTGCCAGAGTAGCAGGTGCATATATGGATCCTGATGGTTATGACAACGGAACCTTTAATATACATTTTGGCAAGCTTAAAGCAGCAGAGACAAAGCAAAAGCTTGAACTTGCAAAAGCAGTCATTTTTTCCGAAACAAATGAAAGCCTTAAGGCTTACAAATATGGAAATGACAGGAAGAAAACCCTGTGGCCGCTCCTTATGACACTAAAGGAAAATGGCTTAAAGGACGATGCCATGCTGGCTACCCTCTATGAGATAATCGGAGAGAAATATAAGGCAAGTGATGAATACGGCATATTTTTATTTTACGGCTCCTATGATGTGCCTGTAAAAGCAAAGGATAAATCCTGGCTTGAAGGTTCTGAGGAAGTCTATGATTTTTTGATTTGCGCCATAGCGCCGCTTATGGAAGAATATGAACCGGAGGGTCCGGAATTTGGATTTCTATTCCCTGCATTTTCAGACAGAAGCAGTGATATAAACAGTATTTATGTGTATCGCGCTGATGAAAAAGCGAGCCAGACCGAGCTTATGAACGTGCTGGTGGGGAGAGGGTAGGTTAAGAAAAAATCAAAAAGAAAAAAGCTAAATAATATGATTTTAATTACGGTTACCATGTTATAAAAATGGGTAACCGTATTTTTATTTGGCTCTCTAAAAGTCTACATTCTTCTTTTGTTTGTGGGGTGTATATGTTATAATATAGACAAGGATCTGCTGGTGGTTGATTGGTACAAAGATGAGCAGCCGAAGGCAAAGGTTAAGTCCGCTATAGAAGTATCTCTGAATGAAGATTTGCCGGAAAGTTACGATGTGGATTCGTTCAGGTCCAAGATTGACCTGTTGATGAATCACTTTATCGATATGGCTGTTCAGGGATATGGATGGATCGTGGCTGCGGCGTAAAATGAAATATTAAAATCATTGTAAAAAATTAAAATTGATATAATAAGAGACCTTTTTGATGTAAATTTGAAAAAATGATAAATTGATGCTTCAGTTATTAGAAAAATTTTAATAACTGAAGTGTAATATAAAAAGTATCTTGGATATTTAATTGATTTTTTTGTTAAAACGGAATATAATATACTTAACAGAGTTGCCCGAAGTCGTAAGGCATTGGGGACCAAGCTGAGTGTTATGCTCAGCTTTTTTACTTTATATAGTAGGAGGTGATAATTTGGATTTAAAACCACCAATAAGTTTTGAAGAACAGTTAAATAAGTTAGATGAACCTTTTGATCAGCATTATGATAGAAATAATTTTTATAATAAAAAAGGTTATGACGAGGTAATAGATAGTTTTAAAAGAGAACGTAATTATTACAAAGATAGTCTGATAGTAAAACATCACAAGTATAAATATAATGGTAAAATGCCGTTATGGGTGATTGTTGAGCTTATGTCATTCTCAAATCTGTCCAAGCTGTATAGTTCTATGTATTATTCGGAAAAAGATATAATTGCGCAGAATGTAGGAATAGGTAGGTCAACATTGGAAAATCATTTGCATTGTTTATCAGTTCTGAGAAACAAATGTGCACATGCTGCAAGATTGTATAATACAGAGTTTTATCCGCCGGCTAAATTTACTACAGAATTCCTTAAAAAGAACCGGGAGATAAGAAATAATTCTCTTTTTGCATATGTGATTGTATTGTTAAAAAGATTACCTGAAAAAAAGAGTAAGATTGATTTTATTCAGTCATTAGAAAATGTAATAGATTCTTATAAAGATGATATAGATATGTCTTTGATAGGATTCCCTGAAAATTATATTTGTATTTTAAAAAATAATGTTTGATACAATAGTGAAAGAATAAATCTTGGAGATATCTTCAAAATAATGTCAAAACCAAAAAACTTCTATGTAAAAAACTTTACATAGAAGTTTTTCTTATCACCCATGTAAACCCTTTTGCGGTTCTTATATCAGGCTCTTTGAAATGATTTCCGGGATTCCATTCAAGAGTTGTATCAACACCGGTTTCGTGTAAGTGCTCGCACGCTTCTCGTATACATTTTCCTACGGTGGACATTATGGGATTTTTTGTTTTCTCTTCCCGGTCACCGAGACTAAGATAGACGTTGGAAACTTGGATTTCGTGGCTTTTCATGTATTCGATGAAGCCGGGATACCATATAGACGGAGAGGCCGCCACAACACCCGAGAATCTGTCTGTTTGGTATGAAGCCCATAAGGAAAAAAGTCCTGCAAGAGAGTAGCCGCCGATATAATAAGTTTTTGATTTATCTTCTGTAAGCTTCAATATTTCGGCAAGCATTTCGGATGCGTTACCACCGAAGTCTTCATTTCCGAAAATTGCAGGAGCTTTCCAGGGCGAAAGGTCGTTGTTCCAATTATTTACCTTAACGGCGATTAGCTTAAAGTCCGTATCTGATAATGATAAGGATTTTATGGTTTCTGTTTCATTTTCTATATAAGACATATCGTGGTTATCCACCGGATGTATCAAAACAGTATGTGAATCGCGATTGCCGTATTCGAATATTTCCATTATTTTTCCCCTTACGATAAAAAATCTGTATATTCATTATGCTTCTAAAAAAGTTTAGTGTCAACGTTGATCAGAGAAATCAAGGTGAATGTATAGAGGACGGATCGAAATGAAAAAAGGAGTCTTAACGGTATATGACAGAATAATAAAAGGAATAGAGTATGAAAAGCTTGGAACTGTTTTTACTATTATTACAGAATTTATTGTTGTTTTGTATATAAATAGTGATAATATTATCTATATTAATAGATAAGCGGGTGAGAAGATGGTTAGTGACAAAAGTTTTAAAAGCTATAATCAACAGATGCGAAAGCTTAGAGATAAAAAGAAAATTGAATGTGGTGGGTCAAAAGACAAATGTATTCTTGCAAAAACAGGTTATTTTAATTTGATAAACGGATATAAAGGACCGTTTACTTGTGGAACTGATACAAACGGGGATCATATCTATCTTCCGAATACTCGTTTAGATAATATTTATAGTTTGAAAATTTTTGATGACGATTTGCGTTTGTTATTATTAAAATATATAACGAAAGTTGAGGAAGAGGTAAGAACGCTTACAGGTTATAAATTTGATCAATGTAATAATGATGGAAAAATTCCTTGGTTTGAAACAAGTGCTTATTCAGAAAAAAAAACGAATGCAGGATAGAATGGGTGTTATTTCATCAGCATATAGCGAATTAAGTAAAAGTCAATTGGACTATGTAAAGTTTTATATGGATAAACATACATCAATTCCAACATGGATAATGATTAAAGTTGTTAATTTTTCTACTTTTATTAATATTCTTGATAATAGTAAAACTGAAGTAATACATAGCATATGTAAATTATATGATATAACTGAACCGGATGGACATTATAATGTTAAATTATTAATTGGGAGCTTAAATTGGTTTAGAAAGGTAAGAAATGCCTGTGCTCATAATGAGCGGATTTATTGTATAAATTATTCGGGTGCAAAAGGACATAATGCCGGCCGAATAATTGAGAGATATTTTAACTTAATGAAAAAAACTTATAGTAGAGTGCATGAAAAGAGAATAATGGATTTATTAATATATATGAAATATTATCTTCAGGATGATGAATTCAAAAAAATGATTACTGAGATTCAAAGCATGATGGTAGAGCTGCAAAGTTCAATAAGTAATAATGCATTTGATAATATAAGGGGACAAATGGGTATAAAAAAAATGGAGGATTTAGAAGAATTAAAAAACTTTCCTAAAAAGCCTATTTTATATAATAAATTTGACACATACTAAAATTATAAAAAATCTTGTAATATTAATTAAGTTATGTTAATATACTAGTACAGAGATAGCCGAATTGATTTCGGTTGAAGAACACTTGCAGCTATGCAGGTGTTTTTCGCTTTATATATCTTTTATTTTTTAATTTCGAATTTCTATGCTATAATCCTTATTATAAATCAGTTACGTATAAAAGAAAGGCACTTATTATGAAACTAAAACCTATAACAAAAACGCTAAGAGATTTTCTTCAGATTGTCTTTGGACTTGCGGTTTTTTCTGTGGGTGTGCACCTTACGATATTTGCAAATATCGGGCTTGCTCCATGGGACTGTCTGGGTATGGGGATTGCGAAGCACACGCCGCTTAATTATGGTGTATCGATGATGCTTATGGCGATAGTTATACTTTTTATAGATATTTTGCTTAAGGAAAGAATCGGGTTTGGAACGATTATAGACGCACTTCTGACGGGAAATTTGGTGCAGCTTTGCAATGATATAAATCCTTTTCCGAAAAATGAAAATGTCGGGCCGGGGATAGTTCTTATGCTTGTCGGGTTTGTATTTATGGCGGTCGGAATGTGGATTTATATGAGTGCCGAGCAGTGCTGTGGGCCGAGAGATGCGTTGTTGGTCGGACTTGGGAAGAGAATGAAGAAGCTTCCGATAGGTATAGTTGAGATAATTCTCTGGGCTGTGGTGCTCCTTGCCGGATGGCTTTTGGGAGGACCTGTCGGTATCGGAACACTTATAGGTACATTTGGTGCGGGGCTTATCATGCAGGTTGTTTATAATATCATTCATTTTGAGCCGAGAAAGCTCGTACATAGGGATGTTTTGACGGCGTGCAGAGAGCTTAAAGCGTCGTAGCGTTGGGATAGGAAACGAGAGAGGGTTTTGATATGTCATTTAAAATTATAAGAAACAATATCATAGATGTTGCTGCCGATGCGATTGTAAATACTGCCAATCCGAAACCGACTTACGGGAGCGGAGTGGACAGTGCCATTTATAAGGCGGCAGGAGAAAAAAAGCTTTTAAAAGAGAGAAAAAAAATCGGAGACATCGAGGTCGGTAAGGCGGTTTCGACGCCGGCTTTTAATCTTTCGGCAAAATATATCATACATACGGTCGGACCGGCCTGGCAGGGCGGAAACTCGGGCGAGTGTGAGGCAGTCAAAAGCTGCTATATGGAAAGTCTTAAGCTTGCGAAAAAGCTTGGTTGTGAGAGCATAGCTTTTCCGCTTATAGCTACAGGTATTTATGGCTTTCCGAAGGGTGATGCACTTAGGATAGCGATTTCAGTTTTCAGTGAATTTCTGGCGAAAACGGATATGGAGATTATTCTTGTTGTCTTTGATAAGGCGTCATTTGTACTGTCGGACAAGATTTTTTCAAATGTCGGAACATATATAGATGATAACTATGTAGAAATACATGAAAACATAGAGTATTCGGATGAGGATGTAAGAAGGACAGCATTACTTTTCGAAGATGAAACAAGGACAGAATCCGGTGATAGAACCGAAAAAATCCCGAAAGTTCTAAGACGTGAGTCAAATCAAAAAGATGATAATGTAAAGGCTAAGCGCATATTCGGGAATGCATCGGGAGCTTTACGTGGGTCGGCACCCGGATCCGCAAAAGAATCTCTATTTAGTCAACTAAATAAATCTTCTTTGGACGACAGGGTTGCACATATTGCTGATACCTGGCAGGAGTGCCTGCTTAGATTGATAGATGAAAAGGGCTATTCGGATACCGAGGTTTACAAGCGGGCAAACCTTAACAGGAAGCTTTTTTCAAAAATACGATGCAATGCCAATTATCAGCCAAAGAAGATAACAGCGGTTGCATTTGCTCTTGCTTTAAAGCTTAATCTTGATGAAGCAAAGGATTTTCTGGGAAGAGCGGGCTATGCATTTTCGCCGAGCAGTCTGTTTGATTTGATTGTGGAATATTTTATCGAGCAGGAGATTTATGATATATTTACTATAAATTGTGCATTATTTGAGCATGATCAGCCTATGCTTGGCGATTAGGAGTGTCATTTTCACGGTTTGAAGAAACATAAAAATTGTCGCTTTTGAAGCGACCAATATGTTCATAAAATTTTATATACTTATCTCGAAGCAGGAAACAGAGACAGAAAATGTTTATAAATAAGGAGGTAAGTATTATGAAAAAGAATTTAACAGAGGTTGTATTTATCCTTGACAGAAGCGGTTCCATGAGCGGACTTGAAAATGATACCATAGGCGGCTATAACTCTATGCTTGAAAGACAAAGAACCGGAGAGGGCGAAGTTATCATTTCGACAGTGCTCTTTGATGATAAGGTTGAGATTATACATGACAGAAAGCCGATAGGTGAGGTTAAGCCGATAACAAGAAAAGAGTATTTTGTAAGAGGCTGTACGGCTCTTCTGGACGCTATCGGAGGTTCAATCCATCATATAGGAAAGCTTCACAAGAATATGCCGCCTGAGGATGTGCCGGAAAAGACATTGTTTATAATTACAACCGACGGTATGGAAAATGCAAGTCAAAAGTATACCTATGACAAGATAAAAAAGATGGTCGAGAAAAAGAAAAATAAAAAGAAATGGGAATTTATATTCCTTGGAGCAAACATAGATGCGGTTTCCGTGGCTAATCAATTCGGAGTAGGTAAAACTCATGCGGTAAGGTATGAATGCGACAGCGCCGGAACGAAGCTTAACTTTGACGTAATGACAAATCTTATCTCGAAAGCGCGCGCATGTAAATCTGCGGCACACATGACAGAAGAGTTTGACAGCGGAGAAATTCTTGAAGAGGTAAGTAACGATTACAGGAAAAGACATAAAGCTTAATAATTGTATTTTTGGTAAAATATATAGAACTACCCGTATTTTTATGATAAAATATGGGTAGTTCTTTTGATAGGAGGTATATTATGGCACTTACCAAATCGGATTTTGAAAACTTTAAGGGTAAAAAGGTGATTTTTCATGAGGTTAGTGTGTTTCCGGACATTAAAGTAAAGTACACGGATCGTTTTCCTGATTTTAAAGTGCGCATAACCGGTGTCAAGAGCGGCTCTGAAGCACAGATTATCAAGGTTAAGACTGTAGACGAGTTCCCTGATATAAAGCTTATGGAGGTTGAGAGATTCCAGGATTTTGAGATCTATATGGATTAAAGACGTATATTATGGACACTAAGCATATATCGAAAAATATATGGGGTTCCGTGGATGATTATGTCATTTGGGATATTCGAATAATGTTTGACATTATATATAATTTGATATAAAAATATAGTACTTGTTTGGAGGGTATTCGTATCCTCAGGAAAAACACCTTGGGCGTTGGTAGCACCCAAGGTGTAATTTTTTAACAATATTTTTTATTCGTCTTTTGTTATTGAGTTAGTGTGAGAGTGCTTCTTGGGCATACTTCAAATCTGTCATATTGCTCTCTTTGTATTCTTGGTTGCAAAGTGATTCGTTTCTTTTCCACATGGCATTATAGAGCTCGTGACTCTGCGTTTTATCAATAATCTCAGGGAAAACTTCTGCAAGTTCGTAATATTCCTCTTCGGAACAGGTTTGAATGAAATTAATTGCGCCATTGATGTCATTAGATAGAATTTCGGTTTCTATATTCCAACATTCTGCGATAGCAAAGTCATCATTTATATCCAAAGATTTTTTTCTTTGGATGGTTTCTTTTAATCTAGTAATATCCATTTATTTTTTCCTCCTTAATACGCTACTTTGATCCGAATCAGGGAATATTGTCGATATTTTGCCGTTAGTTCGTATAACACCGACGCGTACTCCCTTGTATACGCCCCATATTTTTGTGCCGTTAGAAACGTGACGATTCTTTTTTAACCCAGCAACGTGTTCTCCGGCGTGACGTATATCTTTAGATGTCCAGTTTGCCGGAAACCAAGCTTGATTAATGCCTGTTCGTTTTGCTTTTTGATAATGGTCTGGTACATTTCCAACTCGTACTCCGTTCGGATATGTTTTTACTATGTTATATATTATACCATATTTATTCATTTCGTTTAAATTCGATTGTCCATGGCCACCACTTTTTAAACGTAAATGAGAGTCTTTACCAGATGTTCGGACGTATGTGCCTTCGTTGGAGTGTATGACGGAATAATCGCTAGCGGAACGACCGGAGCCTTTTGTATTTATGTATCGGCCACTTTTTGTAGTTCCCATATTTTAATGCCCTCCTTTTTTTTGTGATGTCCAATCGTTGTATTGCACGAATTCTACATAACTTTTATATTCTTTAAAAATGGAATCCGGCATTCGTCCATATACAAGAACAACTCGCGGATCTAACTCTTGGAGCATGGCTTCTAAGCCTGCTTTAAAATAGTATTTATCTTGTGCTGATTTGATACAGCCATATGTACCAATAGACACAATGCTATGTTTTGGGGCACCTAGGAAAGCAACTTTTTCAGGAAGTTCACAGGTGGTGTAGGTTCTTTCGTCTCCCCAGCGTATATTGGGAATGACATACATTCCTTTTGATTGATAATATGCTCCGATAGCTCTGTTAAAGTACACATTGGCGATTTGCAAACAGAGCGGCATATCTAAATATAACGAACTGTCCGGAGTGATAAAAGCACTAAATTTGGATAATTCCTTGTACATAGACTCTGGGTTATACACTAATTCAGCAAAGTGATAGTCGTGTTCATATTCACATATGGCTGTGTCAAATGTTTTTACATAATTACGCTTACTGAATGGTGTAAGGCTTTTGGGGATAACGATTTCATGCGGAGCTTTGATAGATGGAATCTCAAGAATACCATCGAATAATGATTTTTCCACAAGCTCAGGATGAAAACCATCGTCAATAATGTTGTATTTTTTCTTTGCCATAGTTTTACCTCCTTTTTGCAAAGATTTTTTACACCATAATTTTCGCACGTTTTTATGGTGTAAAAAATTTCCCTCTTTAGGCAAGGTATTTTTACTTAATAGAATTATGGGATGGATAAATATAGCTTTCACAAAGGGTTTATGCATATTATACGAAGGAAAAATATATTGACCTATCGGTAAAATATGATATACTTGTTGATATAGGAAGGAGAATCAACATGAATTATGAAGAGCATATTGGTGAAAATATAAAGAGTGTACGATTATCTCAGGGATTATCACAACAGGCAGTTGCTGATTTATGTGGTTTTTCCAATACGATTCTCAGTCAATATGAAAATGGTAAGAAGACACCAAACTTAGTTACGACGGCGAAAATCGCAAAAGCTTTAAAAGTAAGTATTGAGCGATTGTATTATGGCGATGAGAATAATGCGTTTATTACATCGGAATCAGATGATGGAAAAAAAATTGTAAATTCTATTTATCTTTTGTGGTCCAAAGGGGTTATTACATATTATGAAAACTATATTTATGATAACATGCCTGTTTACGAGGGTAGATATGATAAAAAAGTAGGGGTTTATTTGAGGGTTGTTGAGCATAGTAATCCAATTAGACGATTGATAAAACAACTGGATGATTTTGAGAAGAGGAAGGATACATATCAGAATCCGGACAGTTATTTAGAAATGCTGTTTGATTCTGTTGCTGCTGAAATAAATAAGGAAATAAAAGAAAAGAATACGAGAAGAAAAGGAACAACTCATTAAGGAAGGTAAAATAAAGAAGGAAAAGAACCCTTCTTATATCTTTCGTGGTAAAGATAATATTCCTTTGTAATTAGATATAGGGGTATGACTAGTAGCAAAAAAATATGGAATAAGTAATTATTTTATGATAAGATAAAAACAGTTTTTATAGATTAATTTTAATGATATATTTTGAAGATTAAGCGACTTTTGAAAGGAGTTATAAAACTTCATGGATAGAAGAATGAGCGAGCAGGAGCTTCTTAACAGCTTTGATGAAGCACTTACGGAAAAGCATATATTTGTTATGTATCAGCCAAAGATTAACCATGTGACCGGAAGAATGGTTGGTGCAGAGGCTCTTATGAGATGGAGAAATCCTGAATATGGCATGCAATATCCGTCAGAATTTATTCCTGTTCTTGAAAATAACAATCTTATTTACAGGGCTGATATTTTTGTCTTTGAACAGATATGCGCCATGTTAAGGAAGCGTTTGGATGAAAAGAAAAATATCGTACCGATTTCGTTTAATATGTCGCGTGTTGATATTTTTAATACCAATTATGTTGATGAGATAGAGAACATAAGAAAGAAATATCGTATACCTGTTAAATTTCTCCGTGTGGAGATTACCGAATCTTCTGCGGTTGGAGGCATAGAGCTTATATCAAATGTGCTTGATAAGCTGCATGAGCTTGGATACATAGTGGAAATGGACGATTTCGGAAGCGGTTATTCTTCTTTAAATGTGCTTAAGGATCTTCCTGTTGATATTATTAAACTTGATATGCGCTTTTTGAGCGGTGATATCGGTGGCAGAGGCGGAACCATCATAAGCTCTGTTGTGCAGATGTCAAAATGGCTCAATACTCCGGTTATTGCCGAAGGTGTCGAGACTATTGAACAGGCGGATTATATGAAGAGTATAGGATGTAAATATATTCAGGGATATCTGTATTCGAAGCCTGTTACAGAGGAAGAGTTTTTTGATAAGCTTGATTCGACAGGACATGAGACGGTCGTTCCGGCAATGGATCTTATAAGCACTATGGATGCGGGAAAATTTTGGAATCCGGAGTCTTTGGAAACGCTTATTTTCAATAATTATGTAGGCGGTGCGGCTATATTTGTATATCATAAGGATGGACGTGCCGAGATTTTAAGAGTAAATGAAAAATATATCAAGGAAGTCGGTATGAATCAGACCGAATTAGAGATTTTAAGGTCGGATACCTGGGCTTGCTTTGATGAAAAAAATAAAGAGATTTTTGTTAAAACTCTGGAAAAGGCAATCGCTTCAAGGGATGAAGAGACTTGTGAGACATGGAGGCATCTTTACAGTGATTGCTGCGGCGAAGATGAAATATGTGTCAGAAGCTTTGTGCGTATGATAGGAAATGCGGAAGACCAATATATCTTCTATGCGATGGTACAAAATATTACCAATGAAAAGAAGCTCTATGATGAGCTTTACAACAGTGAAAGAAGATTCAGATTTGCAAGTGAGCAGATAAATGTCTATGCCTGGGAAGTAGATCTTGCAACCAGGGTAATGAAGCCGTGCTTTAGATGTATGAGAGATCTTAATCTTCCTCCGATCGTTAGGGATTATCCGGAGCCTGCTATAGAATCAGGTATTTTTCCTCCGGATTATGCGGATATGTACAGAGATTGGATGAGACAGCTTGAAGAGGGTGTCGGCACTATCGAGGGCATTATTCCTCTTACTGCGGGACGCATTCCTTTTCATGTAAGATATACGACCGAGTTTGATGAAAACGGAAAGCCGCTCAAGGCTTACGGTTCGGCTGCTCTTGTTGTTGACGGCGAAGCTGAGGCAAAGGTAGAGGACAATACTCAGAATGAGGAAAAAGCTGAAGCAGAGAACGAAGCTTCGGATGAAAGTAAAGAAGAAACCAAGCAGGATTAATGATAAAAGAAGAATATATTGTAGATGATATATTCTTCTTTTTTAATAAACGGATAGGATAACGGATTATGACAGGATTTTTACCTACAACTAAAGAAGAAATGAAGTCTCAGGGTTTGGAACGGGTGGACTTTGTATATATTTCGGGTGATGCATACGTGGATCACCCTTCTTTTGCTGTTGCAATTATAACAAGAATTCTTCAGGCACACGGATATACCGTAGGAGTTATTGCACAGCCTGACTGGAAAAACGATGAGAGCATAGCGGTTTTTGGTGAGCCTCGTCTTGCATTTCTTGTGTCGGCGGGAAATATGGATTCCATGGTTAATCATTATACTGTTTCTAAGAAACGACGGGAGAAGGACAGCTATACACCCGGGGGAGTTATGGGTAAGCGTCCGGATTATGCAACCATAGTATATTCTAATCTTATCCGTCATACCTATAAAAAGACACCTATTTTAATCGGGGGTATAGAGGCCAGTCTCAGAAGGCTTGCACATTATGATTATTGGTCTGACAAGCTTAAGCGTTCCGTGCTTATGGACTCGGGTGCCGATATTCTTATGTATGGCATGGGTGAGCATGCGGTGATTGAATTGGCAGATGCTCTTGCCTCGGGGATTGATGTGTCCGACATAACATTCGTCAGGGGAACAGCCTATAAAACAAGTGATTTAAGTAACCTTGTTGACTATATAGAACTTCCTTCATATGAGGATATGAAAGAGGATAAGCTTCTTTATGCAAAGAGCTTTTATACGCAATACTGCAATACGGATGCATTTTCGGGAAAATGTCTTGTTGAACCATATGCCAATAAGCAGTTCATAGTTCAAAATCCGCCTGCTCTTCCGCTTACCACGCAGGAGATGGATGATGTATATGCCCTGCCTTATGTCAGAAAATATCATCCGTCTTACGAAGCTTTGGGTGGTGTGCCTGCGATAGAAGAAGTCAGGTTCAGCCTTATCAGCAACCGCGGTTGTTATGGCGGCTGCAGCTTTTGCGCGCTTACATTTCACCAGGGAAGGATTATGCAGACAAGAAGCCATGAGTCTTTGATTGAAGAGGCAAAGCTTATCACAAAAGAAAAGGATTTTAAAGGATATATACATGATGTCGGTGGACCGACGGCAAACTTTTATCATAAGGCCTGTAAAAAACAGGAAAAATACGGAGCCTGTCCAAACAGACAATGTCTCTTCCCGAAGCCGTGCGATAATCTGATAGTCGACCATAGCGATTATCTTGCTCTTTTAAGGAAACTACGTGCGCTTCCTAAGGTTAAGAAGGTATTTGTGCGTTCGGGCATACGATTTGATTATATAATGTATGATAAGGACGATACATTTTTTAAAGAATTGTGTGAGTACCATATAAGCGGACAGCTTAAGGTCGCACCGGAGCATGTTGCGGATACAGTTTTATCAAAGATGGGCAAACCTCAAAATTCCGTTTACAAATCCTTTGCGGAAAAATATAAGAAAATTAATGAGAAGCTTGGTAAAAAGCAATTTCTTGTACCCTATCTTATGTCTTCTCATCCGGGATCGGATCTTAAGGCTGCGGTTACACTAGCCGAGCACGTAAGAGATATTGGATATATGCCGGAGCAGGTTCAGGACTTTTATCCGACTCCGTCTACCATATCGACCGTTATGTATTACACAGGTGTTGATCCACGGGATATGAAAAAGGTCTATGTACCGAAAAATCCTCATGAAAAAGCCATGCAGCGAGCGCTTATACAATACCGCAACCCCGATAATTATGATCTTGTAAAGGAAGCATTGTTAAAAGCAGGCAGGGGTGATCTTATCGGATTTGACAGAAAATGTCTGATTCCACCGCGTAAGATGGGAAATACGGGGCGCCCTTTCGATAAACAGAAGAAAAATGATATCGGAAAGTCTGCAAATTCTCAAAAGAAAAACAGCAACCTGCGTATGCAGGACAAGAAGAAAATATCAAATACATCGAAGAAGAAAAAGACAATCAGAAATGTTCATAAAAAATAAAATGGGAGATTTTTGAAATGTTAAAGAAAAAAGACTCGATTTTATCCTTATTAATGATAGTTTTCGGTGCAGTTATAGCGGCATTTGCCCTGGAAGAATTTTTGGCACCGAATAATATATTTGACGGTGGCGTGACAGGTATAAGCATGATTATCACGCACATTTTAAATAATAAAGCAGGAGTGCCGGTCAAGCTCGGTATATTGGTTATTTTACTCAATCTGCCGTTTATAATATACGGTATCAGGAAAATAGGTAAGCAGTTCATAGTAAAATGCGTTATAGCGCTAATTATTTTTTCACTCATGACTGCTGTGTTTGAGCCTCTCCAAAATGTTACGGAGGATACCATACTTGCAGTTACTTTTGGCGGAGTATTTTTAGGAATAGGTGTAGGCCTTGTTCTTCGAGGCGGCGGTATACTTGACGGAACGGAAATAGTTGCGCTTGTTCTGAGTAAGAAGTTTTCTATTTCGGTCGGAACACTGATTTTATTATTTAATGTAATTATTTATTCGATAGCCGGTGCGGTATTCGGACTTGACAGGGGTATGTATTCGCTGCTTATGTATTTCATAACTTCAAAGGTTATCGACATAGTTGAAATGGGCTGGGACAATACCAAGTCGGTTATGATAATAACCTCCGACGGAAAAGAACTGGCTCGAAAAATATATGACGGACTGGGGCGAACAGTAACCTTTCTTAAGGGAGAAGGTCTTGTCAGTAAGGACACGAAAGATATTCTTTATTGTGTCGTAACAAGAGCTGAGATACATGACTTAAAGCTTATAATCGGATCGGTCGAGGGAAGTACTTTTACAACCATATCCGATGTATCCGAAATTGTCGGAAATCATATGAAATCACGTAGTATAAAAGAAGAAAAGACTGAGTAGCTCAGTCTTTTCTTTTTCTTCTGTCACCGAAAGTCCGGTAGTACATTCCTTTATTTGCATACATAGCTTCATCGGCACGTTTGAAAACGGTCTTATAATCCGTGTCGGTTTCTTTTCGGAATATGGCAGCACCCTTGGAGAAGGATAAATTCATTTCATATTGCTTCTCGTTTTTGTTGAAGGCTTCGAGCTCTTTATCAAGCGCCACGAAGGTTTCCGCTATATAATCATCGGTATATTCCTTATCCAAAACTGCTATAAATTCGTCACCGCCGATTCTAAATACACATTCAGCGGTATATATTCTTTTTATTACAAGAGCAGTATCGGAGATTATCATGTCACCGTACTCATGACCGTAATTATCATTTACCGTTTTAAGACCGTTGACGTCAAATACAATTACCGTAAAGGCAGCAGTGCCTTTTTCAATTTTTCTGTTGAGATTTTTAACCAGGTCAAGATAAGCTGTTTTATTTCCAACGCCGGTCATCGGGTCGGTAAATGCCTGCTTATGTACATATGAAATATAATTTGTCATTTCCTTATGCATATGCTTTATCTTGCTGCCCAGAGAATCTATGGCATCATTGGAAAGATATAAGCTTTTTCTTGAATCTGGATCGGAAATCAATGTATCGGCATCTTCCTCTTTCAGGCTGTCCGTTGTCTGATTATATCCGGTATTTGAGGTCATTTCTTTATTTAAAGATTCTACATCGGTTGCAAGAGCCGAAAGCTCATCATATACCGAGTTAAGACGCTTTCTTATCTGAGTGGTAATAAGAACGACTATTACGGCACCTATCAGAAGTGAAAGGATACTGGTGATTATGATGGAAGCGGTATAGGTATGAATCTGTTTTTCATACCACCCGGCGTTAAAGTCAACACCTACTATGCCTACTACATTGCCGTTTGAGTCAAATACCGGGCTGTATGCACTGTAAAATGTACCCCAGCGGTCATGAAAGGCTTCCTTGTCGACAGCTGCCGTTCCGTGTCCTGCCTTTTCCAGTGCCTCCGTATATTGTACCGGTTCGCCGTAAGCTCCCGGGTCTACGGGATCGGGATCGACTATAAAGCCATAATATTTATCCCCCATTTCTCTGACGGTATAGATATAGGCAAGGTCAATATTTTGCTGAAACAGCCTAAGCGATGTAACGATTTCGTTGTAAGCCTCGGAGTCGGTTACATCCGTTGTTATCGTGCCGAGCAAATCTCCGTTAAGAGAAGCGGCGGCCGTATTTGAGACATCCAACATGTGATTATTGATAAGAGTAATCATGGATTTTTTTGCCTGCTGGATCAAAATGAATCCGAGAATAAAGTTCATGGCAAGTAAAAAAATACATATTATGATCATATATCTGGTTGAATGACGTAGTTTTCTTGTTTTCATAACTTTTCCTTATCCGATATATTAAAATATATCTTAAGCGTTAGGTCAATATGTGCATTCAAATATTATGTGAAAATAAAAGTGTTTCTATAAATTATAAAAACGTGAGGCCGAAATGTCAAATCATTATTGGATAAAGATAAGATATTAATTTCGCATTTAAGAAATAATTAAGAAACAGAGAAGATACAGGTTAAGACTTCCTCTTTGGTTTGTAGTATATTAAACTCAACAAATTGACGCGGAAGACTTTCTTTACGGGAAATGAAATCCGAATTAAAGAAACAGCTTCCTTATATTTAAAGAAAGAAAAGGTGAATAAAATGAGTAAGGAAAAAATACTTTCGGCAAAGGATTTATCAAAGACATTTTCAAATGAATCGGTTCAGCAGCATGTACTTAAGAATTTAAATCTGGATGTGTATAAAGGTGATTTTACGGTTGTTATGGGTAACTCGGGTTCAGGTAAGAGTACACTTTTATATGCATTATCCGGTATGGACAGACCGACACTCGGAAGCATAACTTACTTTGTTGATGATATAAAGAAGGATAAAAAAGAATCAACCGGTGACGGCATAGAGATTTCGAAGTTCAACAATGACAAGCTTGCTCTTTTCAGAAGAAACCATGCAGGCTTCGTATTTCAACAGAATTATTTAAATGATTCGATGAGTGCGCTTGACAATGTAATGGTAAGCGGACTTCTTCAAACCAAGGATAGAAAGGCGCTTGCGGCAAAGTCAAAGGAACTTCTTTCAAAGGTCGAGATTGAAGAAAATGATTGGCGAAAGTTTCCGTCACAGCTTTCCGGAGGTCAGCAGCAGAGGGTTGCGGTCGTAAGAGGTGTTATAAATGACCCTGAGGTGCTTTTTGCAGATGAGCCGACCGGTGCACTTAATTCACAAAATACGATAAATGTTCTTAATATATTGAGTGATTTAAACAACAGCGGACAGAGTATTGTAATGGTAACTCATACGATAAAGGCGGCAGAGAGAGGAAACAGAATCATATATCTTTCGGACGGAGTTATATCGGATGAACTTGATCTTGGCGAATATGTCGGAGATTACAAGGACGAAAAAAATCCTGATCAGGAAAAGGCAATCGAAAGACACAGAAAGCTCAAAGATTTCTTGCAGGAGCAGGGTTGGTAAGATTTGTAGGGTTTTTAATCGGAGGGAAATATTATGTATAAATTGTTTGTTATAGCAAAAAACAATATGAAGAAACAAAAGGGTGACATGATTACATTTCTTATCCTTACTTTTATATCTGCATTTCTTATTTTTGACAGTCTCACAGCTGTTTTCGGACTCGGAAAAGTAATTGATGACAGATTTGATAAGATTCACGGTGCTCATGTTTTGCTGTATATGCCTGATACAGAGGTTGGAAATAAGGCAATTAAGGAGGTCATTGCAGAAAATAAACATATTATTGAAAGTGAAAGCACTCCGGCTTTGGTGATGACAGCACCTTACAAAAACAAAAAGGATGATGATTTCGGAGAGTTTTCTTTCATAATAGAAAGTTTTACACAAGAAAAGTCAATTATGAAGATTGAAATGCCGGATAAGACATTAAATGAAAATGATATTATAATACCTTTTTACTTAAAAGCGAAATATGATATCGGCGATACGTTTGTTTTCAAAATCGAGGGAGAAATTTATGAATTTAATGTAGCCGGTTATGCAGAGGATCCGTATTTTTGTTCAACTACTAATATTACGATAAGTTACATTTATATGTCACAGACCAGAATGGACAGATTAATTAATGATCATCCGACTGTAGTTGAAAAATATCAGGCATATAAGGTGAGAGTTGACGAAAAGGAGCTTGAAGAAGGACTTAAAACACAGGATCTTGAAAAAGAAATCGGAGATGCCTATAAGAAAAAAATCACAAAGCTTGTTTCAGAAGGTGATGAGAATAATTATACAAACTACATTTTTTTGAACTGGCAAATGATGAGAGAGGGTTCACAGTTTGTACCTATTATTGTAATAGCCATTATGCTTTTGTTTGCATTCTTAATTATGATAATTTGTGTTGTAATAATATCCTTCAGTATTAAAAACTTTATAAATAAAAATATGAAGAATACGGGAATACTTGAGGCGAGCGGTTACACGGTTAAGGAATTAAGAGGAGCAATTACCATCCAGATATCTCTTGTATCGATTTTAGGCTCCGTAATCGGAATAATTGTTGCAATACTTTCATTTAAAACTTTCGGAGATATAATAAGCGCAATCGCCGGACTTGGATGGAATCAACCGGTAAATATTGCGGCAGCAGCAGGGACAGTTATTGGAATATTGCTTCTTACAACACTTGTTTCAAGACTGGCAAGCAGACTTTATAAAAAGGTTACCGTCCTTGATGCATTAAGGGGAGGAATCAATACTCATAATTTTAAGAAAAATCATTTTACATTTGAAAAGACTCCTCTTCCTATAGCAGTTGTACTTTCATTAAAGGATACATTCGGTAACATCGGAAGAAATATTATTATGGTTTTTATAACCGCTATCCTTACAATTTCCGTTCTTACTGGATTTGGCATGATGCAAAACTTCGGTGAAAAGCCGGACGGGCTCTTAGAGATAATGGGATTTGAAATTGCAACAGCAACGATGTCAACAGACTCGACTGATTATAAAGAAGTTTCGGAAAACCTGCGCACTCTTGACAAAGTGAAAAATGTATTGGTAAGCATCGCTTTTGAGCCTACGGTCTATTTTAAAGATGAGAAGAATACTGTTTATTCATATGCTTATGATGATTTTGATAATTCAAATCATACAATATTACTGGAAGGAAGATATCCGAAGTCTGATAATGAAATATTGATTACTTCAGGAGTATCCAAAGATATGGATTTGAAGGTTGGTGATGTTATAGAGGTTGAGTACGGAGGAGCAAAGGAAGAATATATAGTTGTAGGTATAAACCAGCGTATGGAACATATGGGTCGAACATTGCTTATGACTTTGGATGGTGCAAATAAGCTTATCCCGGGTGTCCCTTTATATAGCTACAATATAAAAGCAAAAGAAGGTGTAAGCTATGATGAACTTGAAAAAGACATTGAAAAACTTGCCGAAGAAAAGGGATACAATAGTACTATATCAAGTGATGAAAAGGCTATTGAAAGCATAATCGGTACGCTTGCAATGTCGATGAAGTTGATTTGCGTAATAATAGTAATTATTACATTATTTGTAGTGATTTTTGTAGAGACGCTTATAATAAGAGCAAAGATAAACCGCGAGTGGCGCAAAATGGGCATAAGTAAAGCAATTGGTCAGACTTCGGGAGGACTTATTTTTCAGATAATGCTTTCCAATATGCCTGCGATAATTATGGGCTGCATAATCGGAGCATTACTTTCCGGTGCTGCCGGACGCGGAATTGTAGGTGCGGCATTCTCATTATTTGTAATAAAGAGCGTAACATTTAACATAGCCTTTGGTTGGATTATAATTACAGTAGTAGGAATTATTGCCGTAGCATTATTTGCTTCAGCCATCGCAGGTATCAGGGTAAGAAAGCTTAAGCCGGTTGAGATGATTACGGAAGAATAAAAAGACACGGGACAGACATCCTGAAACATTTTACAGGTAAATATAGGGCATAATAAGAAGATGGTTTGTTCCAATCCATCTTCTTATTTTTGGTGTGGACTATATTTGGATATTTCGTGACAGGGTAATTAATACAAGCTGTGATTAATTATAAATGAAATGTGTTAATTTGCTAAAAAGTGGCTCATAAAATGTGAGAAAATTGCTTGAAGTGCCTATTTTTTTGTGGTATTATTAATTTGGAGGTAGAGATTATGTATTACAGACGAAAAGTTGATAGTTTTCTAAAAGCATGGAAAGCAGATCCGGCACATAAGCCTCTAATAGTAAAAGGTGCGAGACAGATTGGCAAAACTGAGTCAATCTTGCATTTTGCCAAGGATAACTATGAGAATGTTATTTATATAAACTTTGCTTTAGAGAGAAAATACATGAAAATTCTTGCCGATGGATATGATGTAGAAAGTGTAATTAAGAATATTTCATTGGCAGAGCCTTCATTGTTGTTTATACCGGGAAAAACAATTATTATTTTTGATGAGATACAGGATAATCCGGATGTTGCTACAACACTTAAATCATTTAAAATAGATGGTAATTATGATGTCATTTGCAGTGGTTCAATGCTTGGAATAAATTATAAGAAGATTCATAGTAATAGCGTCGGCTCTAAAATTGATTATGAGATGTATTCGATGGATTTTGAAGAATTTCTTTGGGCGAAAGGATATAGCCGGGAACAGATAGATACAATTTTAATGCATATGATAGAAGAAAAGCCGTTTAATGATAACGAGTTAACTGTTTTCAAAAGGCTGTTTTTAGATTATTGCGTTTTAGGCGGGATGCCGGATGTTGTAAAGATTTATATGGAAACGGGAACATTTTCGGGAACCCTTGATATACAAGAGCAAATCAGGCTTGATTATGATGAAGATGTAAGAAAGTATGCAGAGGGGCTCGATCAGACTAAAATAATAAGTGTATATAGAAGTGTTCCGGCACAATTGGCAAAGGAAAACAAGAAGTTTCAATTTAATAAGATTGAGAAGAATGCCAGATCAAGAGAATATACCGGCTGTATAGAATGGTTGATAGATGCAGGAGTGGTTGTAGCATGTAAATGTTTGCTGTTTCCGGAACTACCGTTAAAAGGAAATGTTGAGGAAAGTAAATATAAGCTATATTATCCCGATACCGGACTATTGGTATCCTCATTAGACGAAGAAGCTCAAGAGGACCTTAGAGTTAATAAAAATCTTGGAATATACAAGGGTGCTTTGTATGAGAATTTTGTAGCAGAGGCTTTTGTTAAGCAAGGGTTGGGTTTGTTTTATTACAAAAAAGAAAACTCAACATTGGAAGAGGATTTTTTTGTCAGAACACAAAATGAATTGATACCTGTCGAGGTTAAATCTAATAGTGATCAATCAAAGTCTTTATCTACGTTGATTAAGAATAAGAACTATGAGGATATATCTTATGGTATAAAACTTGGGGATTTTAATATAGGACATGCAAATGATATATACACGTTCCCATATTTTTGTGTATTTAAGATGAAGGAGTATTTAAAAGCAAAGGATTTATAAGCTATAGGAAAGGCAGGGCATATGCATTACAACTGTTTAATTGTGGATGATGAAATTGAACTTGCAAAGATGACAACCGAGTATTTTGAAATGTTTGACGTGAAGACGGCGTATGTGGATTCTGCGGCGGCGTGTTATGATTTTTTGAAAGAAAATGATGTCGATATAATTTTGCTCGATATCAATCTCGGAGACGGCTCGGGATTTGACGTATGTAAGAAAATCAGGGAAGAATATAAGCTTCCTATACTTTTTATCAGCGCAAGACAAAGTGATGATGATGTGCTGGTTGCTTTAAGCATCGGTGGAGATGATTATGTAAAAAAACCGTACAGCCTGTCGGTGCTTTTGGCCAAGGTTAAGGTCAATCTAAAAAGAGTAGAGCAGATCAGGGAATTGGAGAAAGACGGCAGTTCAAAAGTTGCTTCAAATGATACCGGTAAGGCTACGGAAAAAATAACGCTTGATATGTCGACTATGTCCGCAGTGCTTAATGGTAAAAATATTCCTCTTAAAGCCAAGGAATTTGCGTTGTTAAAGGCTTTGTATGAGCATAAAAATACGATAGTTACCAAAGACAGTCTTTTTGATGAGGTATGGGGTGACAGCTTTTACAGTGACGGAACGCTAAATGTTCATATAAGAAAGCTTAGAGAAAAACTTGAGGAGGATCCCAATAATCCTGAGTTTATAAAAACTATTTGGGGAACGGGGTATATGCTTGAGCTATGAAAAGTTTAAAAAGGTTATTTTTTATATTTACGGTAATAATGCTTGCAGCGCTTTGGGTAATAATCAGGCTTTTTGATAAAGCAAAACTGGTTGTGAAAAGCGTTGCTTCTTATAGTGGAAGGGATCTTGAAATCTATAAGCAGATTTGGGATAACACAAATGAAAGCTTTGCGGAAAGTAAGCATAATTTTTTAATGTATGTACTTGTATTTTGGAGCCTTATTCTGATTTTAGGATATGCTTTGATGGTATTTATATATTTCGCCTGGATTAAACCAATCAGGGAAATGGAAGGCTTTGCTTCAGAGATTGCAAAGGGCAATCTGGATATAAAGCTTCCGATGCACAGGGACAACATATCCGAGAGCTTTACCGAAAGCTTTGACCTTATGAGGGAAGAACTTAAGTCCTCAAAGATAAGAGAGATGGAAGCTGAGAAGGCAAAACGTGAGATGATGGCGGAGCTTAGCCATGATTTGAAGACACCTGTCGCGACTATTCAGGCAACCTGTGAGGTTATGGAGCTTAAGCTTAAAATGGAGCTTGAAAAGACACTGAAGGAGGCAAATCCTTCGGAGGATAAAATAAAAATGCTTCAGGACAATCTTGAGAAAACAGGTTATATTTCGAATAAATCCGAAACCATTAATCAGCTTGTACAAAATGTATTTCATGCTACTCTTGATGATATGGCGGCCGTTAAGATAGAGCCGAAGGAAACGGATTCAAGGACGATAGAAGTTTTTTTTGAAAATATCAGGGAATACGGCAATATTATTCTTGAAAATCATATACCCGAATGTCTTGTATATATCGATAAGCTTCGTATGGAGCAGGTTATTGATAATATTATAGGCAATTCTTATAAATATGCCGGAACGGATATACATATATCCTTCAGCGAGGTTAGAAATTCTGCCGACATAAAGGGTACGAAAAACGAATTTATCAGGATTACAATACGTGATGAGGGACCCGGAGTTGATGAAAATGAGCTTCCGTTAATAATAGAGAAATATTACCGTGGAGAAGCCACAAAGGAAAAACAGGGTTACGGACTTGGAATGTATCTTGCCAATTACTATATGGAAAAGCAGGGTGGTGGTATGGAATACTATAACAATAACGGATTCGTGGTTGAACTGCTGGTAAGAAAGGTATAGAATGATTAATGATATTTAAGATGCCCGTATGGAGGTAATGACGTGGATGAAAAAATCATTATAAAGAAATTATCGAAGGTGGGAATCTTCGGAAATATAATACTTGCGGCGTTTAAATTATTTGCCGGAATTTTGGGAAAATCCGGTGCCATGATTTCTGATGCGGTACATTCGCTGTCTGATGTTTTTGCTACCGTGGTTGCATATATCGGTGTCAGGATGGCACAGCAAAAGGAAGATGAAAAGCATCCGTACGGACATGAGAGAATTGAATGTGTGGCGTCTCTTATACTTGCTCTTATCCTTGCCGTGACCGGTGCGGGAATAGGCTATGCGGGTATTAAAAAGTTATTCTTTAACAGAAGTGACATAGCTATACCGACTTTGCTTCCTCTTATAGCTGCGGTAGTTTCAATTGTCATAAAAGAAGCTATGTTCTGGTATACCATGTATTATGCTAAGGCGCTTGATTCGGCGGCATTTAAGGCTGATGCCTGGCATCACCGTGCCGATGCTATTTCATCGGTAGGAGCATTTATCGGAATAGGAATGGCAAAGCTCGGGTTTCCGATTATGGATCCGATTGCCGAGATTTTAATATGTGCACTCATATTGAAGGTGGCCTATGATATATTTACGGATGCCTTAAATAAAATGCTGGATACATCCTGCGGTGCGGCGTTTGAAAATCAGATAAGAGATTTTGTTATAAAACAGCCCGGTGTGGAACAGATAGATCTGCTTCTTACCAGACAGTTCGGTAACAAAATCTATATCGATCTTGAGATTGCCGTTAAACGGGATATTTCGCTTTTGGATGCTCATTCCATAGCAGAAAATGTGCACGGTAATGTCGAAAAGGAATTTCCAAATGTAAAGCATGTCATGATACATGTAAATCCGGCGGATGAATAAACCGGATTACGATATGAGTTGAAATCGGATTTGAAAAAATGAAGCAGACTTTTGAAAACATTCTCATAAAGGCTGCTTCATTTTTGTTGATATTAACAAATTTATGATGTTTGTTGCGTAATAATATGATATAATATTATGGAATATCGATATTAATAAAGGAATAAATTTTATTGGTTTGAATTGTCGAGACGGAATAAGGTGATGATTAGGAGGCTTGACAGTATGAAAAGTAAAAGATTGTTTAATAATATAATGCATTTTCTTGTGCATAACAGTTTTTTGTTTACGGTTGTGATTATGTGTCTTGTTCATGCAACTATGTTGGGAATTTGTTTAATTAGTGGTGTCATGCCGTTGATGTTTGTCAATGTACTCAGTGTTGTTGTTTATTTGTTTTGTATCGTGCTGTGTAATTTTGGGCATATTTTGCCGGTTTATATCAGTGTATATTTGGAGGTTTCCGTTTATTGCATTATAGCCGTTCACTATATCGGATGGGTAAGTGCTTCGTATTTCTTTTTATTTGCTATAGTTCCGATAATCATATATTTTGGCTGCTTTATATTTAAGGGAAGAAAAAGATTATATATAGTGCTTTTGCTGGTTTTAAATTTTGCATTGTACTTCTGCCTTTACTTAAGATATGTCGATGCGAAACCATTGTATGAACTGTCGTATGGAATAAGAACGACACTTGTCATATTTACCACGTTTGTAATGGTATTTTCGGTTATATTTTATAACACGATATATATTTATTCCAGCGAATTTGAAATGAGCAGTCTTGAATTGAAAAATGAACAGTTATCTGCGGATGCGTGCAGGGATGTTTTGACCAAATTGCTTAACAGACGCGGATTTTTGCCGCTTGTAAGCGAGCTTATGGATGATAAAAAATCAAATCATTTCTGTATAGCATTTTGTGATATAGATAATTTTAAACGTATAAATGACTCGTATGGTCATGATTGCGGTGATGAGGTTTTGAGACATATTTCAAAAACCATTCAAAAGGAAATGCCGGGCTGCGATATATGCAGGTGGGGCGGTGAGGAAATAGTCATTCTTATGAGAGATTATGAGTTTTCCGAAGCAAAACAAAAGATGGAAAATTTAAGAAAATGTATTGAAACAAATCCGACTGTTTTCTACAACAAGCGTATTTCGGCAACCATTACTATCGGACTTGAAGAAAGAAAGACAGTTTACAACGGCCCTGAGGAAATAATAAAGACAGCTGATGAGCGTATGTATTACGGAAAACAGCACGGAAAGAATATTTTGATTTTTAAGGATGCGTAAAATGGGTGAAAAAAACATACGGGAGGGGTTATATGAAGGAGATTTCTGTTACCGATATAGATCCGATAGGAATCGGACAATGTGAAAATACAGAAGCAGGAACAGGCTGTACCGTAATCCTGTGCACAGATAAAATGCCTGAAGGTATGAAAGCGGGATTGGATGTTCGAGGCGGAGGTCCGGCTTCAAGAGATTCACAGCTTCTTAATCCGCTTATGGCAGCGGAAAGAATCCATGCCGTACTTATCGGTGGCGGAAGTGCATTTGGCCTTGGTGCCGCAAACGGCGTAATGCAGTATCTCGAAGAAAAAGGAATCGGATTTGATGTCGGAGTTACCAGAGTTCCTTTGGTTGTTCAGTCTGATTTATTTGACTTGACTGTTGGAGACACATTTGTAAGACCTGATGCAAAGATGGGATATGAAGCGGCTAAGCTTGCCATGGAAGCTCCGAATTACCGTGACGGAAATTATGGAGCAGGCTGCGGTGCTACGGTCGGCAAGGCAGCAGGAATGGAATGCTGTATGAAAACAGGAATCGGAAGCTATGCCATAGAATTGGGCGAGCTTAAAATAGGAGCAGTAGTTGCTCTTAATGCATTGGGTGATATATATGATTATAAAACCGGAAAGCAGATAGCAGGACTTTTGACAGAGGATAAGAAAAAACTTCGCAGCACTGTCGAGTTAATGAAAAACAGTATAGCTCCGGTTGAGAATAAATTTACAGGTAATACTACATTAGCCGTGGTTATTACAAATGCGGATTTTTCAAAGTCTCAGCTTTGTAAAATTGCAGGCATGGCTCATGACGGATATGCACGTTCTATTCGGCCTGTCCACACATCGGCAGACGGAGACAGCATTTATGCTATATCTGTCGGAGAAGTAAAGGCCGATATGGATCTGGTCGGAACGCTTGCCGCAGAAGTGGTTAGCGAAGCTATAATACGTGCGGTTAACAGTGCAGAACCGGCATTTGGATTTCCTGCAGCAAAAAATATTGTATAAAACAGATGTATATGATTAAAGGGGTTTTTGGTTGTTGCTTTGGGAGGAACATTTGATGAGTATTCAAAACGGTTATTGCATAATATTCTTGATTATGGCGGCGTTACAGGTGATTTGTGCCATTGTTGCGTTTAAATCAGATAAGCTTATAAGTAATTATGCAGGCAGATTGAATCTTGCACTTGCTGTGCCTCTTATCGCAAATGTAATGATAATTAAATCAGGTGATGCAGGCCTGTCGTATTTTAGTTATTATTTATCATATATCGGTATGGATCTTGTCATGGTTTCGCTCATAAATTATACAGAGAAAAATACAGTATAATCCTTTATTCGCTTATTCTGGCGGGCGCCGTACAGCTTGCTTTCATAAGCTCACGAATACCTATAGACCGGTCCCTGCTGGTTCATGGCGCGTTCGGCGTAGTAGTATTTTATTTCTCGCTTTTCCACAGACCGCTCAGAGTTATGGATACATTATTATCGAATGTTGTATCCGATATGAATGATGCTGTCTTTGTATTTGATAATGCCAATAAATGCGTATGGGTGAATAATCAAGGCTTTACGATGCTCGGTTTGGAGGGTGGAAGTACACGCGTGGCCAGTGAAGCATTGGCAAGGTGGATTCATTCCGACCTGGGCTTTTTGCCGCCGGATAAATTCATCCCCGTATTTGAGAAAAACGGCATGATTACGGATTCCGAAGGCAGGATTCGCATTCTGAACGATATTAGGTCGGCAGGATTTATAGTGGAAATGGATGATTTCGGAAGCGGATATTCATCGCTTAATATGCTTAAAGATATGCCTGTAGATGTGTTAAAGCTGGACATGAAATTCCTGTCTGAGGAAAATAATGATAAGTCTGAAAAGATTATAAAAAATATCATTAATCTTGCCAATGAATTGGATATCATTCCTCTTACCGAGGGCGTAGAAACCGAGGGACAGTTTAATCAGCTTGCATCAATGGGCTGTGTGTTATTT